>Ga0209210_1000129_pt1 | contig 92361 bp, 100 predicted proteins | sample RifGroA1_FD_183991 | JGI IMG/M metagenome (GOLD analysis project Ga0209210, IMG submission 183991) | Contaminated groundwater microbial communities from Rifle, Colorado, USA - Rifle Groundwater A1 (SPAdes) (version 2) | ecosystem: Environmental > Aquatic > Deep subsurface > Groundwater >...
TATTTTTCATTCTTTGCGATAAATCAGTGTCTTCATAATATAAATAGTATTTTTCGTCAAAGACTCCGATGTCGCGTAAGGCCTTTGCAGTCAAAAACATACAGGCTCCGGTTGCAAAGTCTGTTTCCCTGCCCTTATCGTATTGTCCCTTGTCTATCTCATCCACCCCGCGAGATGTGCCATACATATTGTCCCAATCAATAATTCCACCCGCATACCAGATAACTTTACCTCGTTCATTTTCTTTATATCTATCTTTGTGAAATTCAAATCCTTTGGCAAAATATATTTTTGGGGAAACCAAGCCTATACCCGAATCCCTCTGTAATAGTTCAACGGTTCGAACTATTAGACTGGAGTCCACGATAACGTCATTGTTAAGAATAAGGACATAACTGGCGTCATTCTTAAGAGCATACCTAATCCCAACGTTATTTCCCCCTACAAAACCGAGGTTTTCTTGATTCTCCATTAACTTGCAATCAAAAGATCCTTGGTCAGATATAAATTTCTTTAACTTAATAACTGAATCGTCCGTAGATCCATTGTCGACAACTATAATTGTTAATTGGACGTCTGACGTCTTGTTAGTTGATAATTGTTCAATACTTCTCAAACATTCAATTGTTAATTCCCACTGATTCCAGTTAAGAATAATAACGAAAACTTTTGGTTTTTTAAGCATTTTTCTCGGAAAGTTTGCGGATAATCCTATCAGGAAGAGATGAAATTATATCTTTGGTCTTTATAGACATATCAGCTAACCAGAAACGCACATCGTTCATTAGGGAACCGAATTCATTTTCTATTTCCTTTGCAGAAATAGCTTGTTCAAGAAATTTTTCTTTTTGCCAAATTTTGATATAGAGAATTATTTCGGAAAATGCCTGAAGAAGCGCAAGTGTCAAACCGTGCAGTCCGTCTTTATATCCCTCACCCGCGAAATATCTGCTTAAAAATTCCGAAGACGGCTTTTGCACCATGTCCCGCCAAATAAATCTATAGCCCTCTTTTATTTTCATATTAGAGGCAACGGTTGTGTACCTATTCATTCTGTCTAAAAATTGCTCAATTGTTTGATAATTGTGGTGAGTAATTGCGTATTCTTCTTTTTCCGGTAAATCTGCTCCGCGCCCGGAGGTTATAGGAACTGCATGAATGATTTCACTCCAGGAAACAGACCCCTTTTTGAAAAAACGAATATTGTAGTCCGGCCACCACCGGGAATGCCTTAACCATTTACCAAAGACGATGTTTTTGCGGGGAATTCTAAAATAGGCGTATTCGTTTTTTTTGACCAACTCTTTAAGTTTTTTAGCAAGTGTGGGGGGGATTTCTTCATCCGGATCAAGAATAAGAACCCATTCGTTAGTTGCCTTTATAATACCGAAATTTCTAATAAGCTCTACATAATTTACGCGTTCATGAGGACATATCCTGGCATTAAACCTTACGCCAATTGTTTTAACCTCCTTTGGAGAGGTGGTCATGTCAACAATAACAATCTCATCGGCCAAATTCTCAATTGAGGCAAGTGCCCTTGGCAAAAGCTCGATTTCTTCGTCAATTACATTTAAAACCGCAGAAATTTTACCCACAGCCTTATTTTAGCACTATTATTTGCCTAAAACTGCCCTGAAGCTTCTTTTGGCATCGGTAATGATGCCAGAGCCTACCAAGATGTAGATTGATAACATATAAACCAAAACACCAATTGAAATCAAAGTCAGAACCAAAACCAAGCCCGGGTCAAAAAACTTGGAGATGACAAAAATGACTATTCCCATAATGACAGAGGAAACCAATGGCTTAAAAAAGCTGTCTAAAAGAGAAAAATTGACTATTTTTTTAGCAATATAGATAGCAACCACCGAACTTATTCCTACCAACGCATAGCCAGCCGCAGCTCCGTTGACTCCAAAGTTTTTGGCTAAAAATGGAATAAAAATCCAAGTCAAAACCGTCCACATAATCATCAGTTTGGATACTGTTTTAATCCTGCCGGTGGCACTTAAAAGATTAGTAAGCGGGGTCGTTACTGCAGCAAAAATCGTATTAACTCCGATCAAAGCCAAAGGTATTAGCGCCGCTTCCCATTGGCCATAGCGAGGAATAATTCTAACCAGAATCGGAGAAACCACAACAAGGCCGATTAAGGACGGGAAAACCAAAAAACTTATGAAAAATATTGACCGGGTAACTGCGCGTGTTAAATGCTCCCCTTCTTCCTGCATTCGCGAAAAAGCCGGAAATGTTACTTTATTGACGTGATCCATAAAAAATCTCAAAGGGGCATAGGCCCATTTTTGTGCCCAGCCTAAAATCCCGACTCCGGATACTCCCAATATTCCTCCTAAAACCAAAGTCATCCCGTCATCTTTAAGTAAAGCTATAAAAGTATTTATCTGATAAGGAAGACCAAAAGAGAGAAGTTTTTTAATGGCCTGACGCGAAAAAGCTATTCCCGGAACCCAAGGCTCAATAATGTAAATGGCGACCAATCCCACAACTCCGCGAATCAAAATGGCAATTGTGAAACTTGTTAGGCCGAAACCTTTCCAGGCAAGAATCAAAACAACGACGTTGTAGACAAGTGTCTCCAAAACCTGCGGAAGAACCAACTTGCCAAATTCAAGCCGCCTTTCAAGCAAAGTTGACGGAATGGTTTTGAGAGATGAAAATAAAAACGAAATTCCAAGGGCGTACAAAAGAAACTTCGCCGAAAGTCCCAATTTATAAAAACTAATGATATGAGGCGACGCAAGAAAAAGTATAATCAAAAGACCCCCTACCAATACTTGTTGAACGGTAAATGTGGTCTTCAGCTCTTCCTCGGTAACTTTTTCCTTCTTCTGAATTAAAGCTGCGGCCAAACCAATATCGCTGAAGTATGTCAAAAAATTAACAACTGCGGAAACAACCCAAAAAACCCCAAATTCACTTTTGTCTAAAAGTCCCCCCAAAAGGGCAATGGCAACAGTTGAAATAAGGCTTAAAATAAAAGTTCTGCCGGTTAAAACAACAACTCCTCTTACCGCTCGCTCCTTAACCGTTTCAAGATTTATTTCGTGTGTTTCGTCAAGATGTGTTTCGTTCATTATTTCACCTCAAAAAAGAACAGGGTTTCTTGAGGACCTTTCTCACTATATTCTTTCGAGCCGACTTTCCTTAATGGCTTCGGATATGAAGATATCAGTTTTAAGCCCATATTATCCGGATTTTCTGAAAGCCTGCTTTGATTAACCACCAAATAAGTTTTATTTCCGGCTTCTTTCGACTCTTTCAGGCTAGTGGGTATTTCTCTTATCCCTAGGCCCACTCCAATTACAACAACGTTCTCAACCCCCTCCAAATACATCTCAAGACCGTTGGGTAGCGTTCCAAAATAGCCTTCGGTACCAACAACAATTTTCTTGGTCGGATTTTTTACATGTTCTTTTTTGACAAAATTTGCAATTTCGACTATTCCTTGCCCGGCTGTCCACTCCTCAAGATAACCGTTTCTTTCACCATGAGGAAGCCCAGCTTCTTCGGGTTTTGTCAAAAGTTTCCAGTTGAAAAAGATACTAAAAACGCCAAATCCCAAGAGGGTGAGGATAACCAACTTCATCGTCCATTTTTCTTTTGTCAAGAATGCCGAAGCCGCAAGAATGAAAATAAAGGGAAGTACAAAAAAGATATACCTCGCAGTGACAACTTTAGAATATTCGGCAATAACCAAAATTGGAAAGATACCCCAGATAGTAAGAAGGGCAATTTTCTTAAAATTTAGCCTAAAATTTACCACTATTCCCCCTAAAGCAAGGAAAAAAACCGGCAGGGGTAAAAGTAAAATGAAATAATTCCAGATGCCTCCCATGTGGCCTTTAAACGGGTCCAAAGGTCTTTCCAAAAAGTGCGAGTATGGATAAACATAATCGAAGTTACGCAAAGAAAGGAGATGGAAATTAGGTCCAAGTCTTAAAATGTTATACATAGCAAAGGCAATTAGATAAATTACAGTAAAAAGACCGGCCAGTTTAATTAAATGAAGCGGTTTTTTGATAGTAAAAATTGCAACTGCGGGTAAAAGAACTGCAAAAAATAGAGCCGGTGATTTGGTAAGCGCAGCAAGTCCCAAAATAAATCCGGTAATCATCGCCATGTCCAAACGTCTGGTTTCAAAGGTGACGAGTGCAAAGAAAAATGTCCAAATTCCAAAGAAAGAAAGCAGTGAATCAACAAGTGCCAGTCTGTCGAAAAAAACCGCAAACGGACTAAGGGCATAAATAAAACTTGCAATTAGTGCAACTTTCGGGGATTTAAAAAGATAATAACTAACTGCAAAAACTCCTACTAAAGTGCCAACTCCCGCCAAAACCGAAATAAATCTGCCGGCAAATAAGGGGTCGGAAAATAATTTCAAGGCTCCCATTGTTGCCCACATAAAGAGAGGTTGCTTGCCATCCGAAAGCGGGATAAAGCGTAAGGTCGACTCGTTAATCATAATTTGACTCCAGCGAATATAAATCGCCTCATCGACAAAAACGGGAAGGAGAGTTAGGTTGTAGAGCCTAAGAAAAAGTGCAAGAAGAAGTATCGCCAATCCGCCCAAAATTCCCCATTTCCACTCACTAATTATCTTTTTCATCCTCCTCAAATTCTAACACAAAAATTCAGAGACAATTAATAAACTTCTTCGTGTGTTCCGGATTTGACACAAAAAATAATACCGTTATCAAGATTGATCATAATTCTATAGCTTTTCGAAACAGAAACTGACCAGTTATTTTTGGAACCTTTCCGAAAGAACAATTCTATACATACAATTCCATTATCTAATGGAATTCATGTACTCATCAATCTCTTTCTCGTTTCGCAGTACAACCGCCCTGCCTTTCTTGAGGTCCTCTTTAGCTTCAGCGGCCCAACGATCATATCTATTTATAGAAACTAGTTCCCTTATAGAATGCCTGACCAAATCGCTAAAAGAGACGTAAAAACCTTTTTTAATAAGAACTTCGGCATCGGCCTTCAGCTTTTCCGGTAAAGATATATTAATCGTACTCATACAATAATGATACAATATCCATACAAACTGTCAAGTATTAATTCTTCTCTCTGACGAGAAGGATTTTATCACGGTCCGTCTTTACTATTCTATACTCCGAGGGTTTTATTTTGGCCTGCTCAAGCCTCCACTCATAAGTAATAAGCACAAACGACTCGTTCTTAGCAAAAACCGAAGTCAAATCAGCATCCTGAATCTGCTCAACTATTTTGTCGGAATAAAATGCGGCAACCGGGTCAAAATCATCGTCAATATAAAATTTGTAGGGAAATTTTCCGGCCTCCCGGGAAAGAATGGCTTCGTCTGAAACAAATGCGGGGATATCGATAAAGTTATACCAATTTTGTCTAATTTGGGGATAAGAAAGAAACATGGTCGCAAGAAAAATGGCCAAAAAACTTACAATTTTGCTCTTTGTGAACTTTTCTAAAAACATATAGGCGCATCCTAATGCAGAAATGATAAGAATCGGGTGAAGCGGTAATAAATGCCAGATATGGCCTTTATTGGAAAATAAAAAAGGCAACGAAAAACATATAAAAAATAAAGGCAAAATGTAGGCCTTTTTTTGTTTCAAAAAAGGAATTACCGCCACTGATAATACTCCCGGCCAAAACCACCTGCCAATTCCGTTATGCAGATAGTCTTTGAAAAGTTGCAAGTTTTCCCGAAAGGAAGTCGAAACGGTTATTCCCGGTGCTCCGATAAAGAAAAATCTGGAAATAAATCCGTCATAAGTGACTGCCTGAATTAGAAACCAGATGGTAAACGGGATAAGGCCAATCAAAAACGGCGTCACAAGGTACGAAAAGGTTAATTTTTTCTCCTTCCAAAAAAGATAAAGAATAACCGGAACTGCCGTAAAACCAATTAAGGTTTTTGTCAGAAAAAGAAAGGCAAGACTTACTCCAAGAAAAACACCGTATTTTTTATCTTTCAAATACTTAAGGGCAAAATAAAAACTCAAAATAAAAAGAAGAACCAGAAAGATATCCAAGTTTCCGGACCTGGCCCGAAAAATAAACCAGGGAGAAGAGATAAGCCCTACCATAGAAAAAAGGCCAACCCGACTGTTAAAAAGCTCCTTTCCCAAAAGATAAATTACGGCCAGGCTGGCTACACCGGCAAGCGCCGAAGGCAATCTGGCCGAAAACTCATTTGCCCCAAATAATTTGAAGGAAGAAGCCATCAACCAAAAACCAAAAGGAGGATGGTCAACAAATTGCAACCCATTCCAGTATAGTTTGGTAATTTCGCCGGACTTAATTACATTTCTGGCAATTGAGGCAAACCATCCCTCGTCCCAACTTACAAGCGACGAGTCACCCAGCTTAAAAAGAAAAATCGGCAAAGATAAGATTAAAAGAAGTAAGACTAAGTATTTCACTTATACATTCCTTTAATATCATTGACTTTTACTCTTAAAATCTGCATAAACATCTCCCCAGATTCTTTTATATATTTTTTTAAGCCCAGATCTTTACCCCTACTTACATCCCTGTCTTTCCAGTCAACGACAACTTCTTTTATTTTATAACCTTTAGCCTTTAAGATATGCAGAAATTCAACATCCCATGAGGTAACTTTCCATCCGGTTACTTTTTCTTTAGTCCTGAAAAATTCCAGTTTGGGGAAATTTTCTTTAAGGGCTGCTTTCTTAAACATCTTAAATCCGCATTGAGTATCGGTAATTTCCGATAAGATAAGGGCTCTTCTAATTGTTGCAAAAACCATTGCCCCCAACTTTCTATAAAGCGGAAAGTCTTTACGACCAAGGCCTCTTGAACCAATTATGGCTCCGTAATTTTGGTTAGTATAAGGCAAAAGCTTGTCTGTCTCTCCGATTGGAGTTGACTGATCCATGTCGGTAAATAAAATCCAATCTCCTTCGGCTATTTTTATTCCGTAATACAGGGCCGAGGGCTTCCCCCCATGCGGATTTTCAAGAAGCTTAAAGTTTTTATACTTTTTAATCTCCTCCTTAATTATTTCGCGGCTGCCATCGTCGCTTCCATCGTCAGAAATTAAAACTTCCCAGTCAAAATCTTTCTTGTTAAGAAAATCATAAACTTCTCCCAAAACTCCTCTTTTTAGGTTTGCCTCTTCGTTGTAACAGGGAATTATGACAGAGAGATATTTGGCCATGATATAAGTTTAGCGGCTATTTGGAATTTAGCCAATTTTGTTTTTTGAGCTCTTCTGAAAAATTCAGGCTAATCCGGCCAACCCTAAAGGCTTCAGGCTTTTTTTCAGGCGGGACAACAAACTCAATCAATGTATCTTTGGGGTTACCCGGATAGTCAAAACCGTAAAGTACCAGTAAATATCTATAGCCGGCATCCTCATTTAAAGGAACATCAAAAGAAATATAATAAGGCTGGGAATTTTGGGTCAGATTTTTTAGGGTGGAAACTGCCCTATCTTTCGCTAAAACGCCAAAATTGTCAGTCCACTTGAGATACTCTAGGCTTTTTAGTCCCAGACCGACTGTAACTATCGTCAAGGCAACGTAAAGCCAAACCTTTTTTAATTTGGAAATGGCATAGCCAACCCCAATTACGGCAATGGGAAGTAAATAATTAAAATAATACTCCGAAGGTCTGTCTTTGAAAAAAGAAAAAAGAATGGGAGATAAAATCCAAACCAAGCTAAATCCGTACCACATTCTTTTCCTCTCTTTGAAAGAAATATAGATAAGTAGCACGCCAATGGCCACAATTACGAATCCGCCAAATAGTGCCGAACCTGAAATTCCTGACATTAAAATTCCGACTCTTTCAATAACCGGCAAGAATGCAAGTCCGACACTTCCGGTTTTGGCAGCACCAAAATCGGTTAACAATTTCAGATTAAGAAAATTATGCCTTAGATCAAAAAGCACAATAGGAATAAAGGGAATAACTGTTCCCAAAAATAAAACTGCAAGTTTTTTAACAGGCCGACCCAAGACGGGCAGGAAGATAGGAGCATACATGATAAATTGAAAATGAAAACTTATCCCTAGCCCAAAAATTAAAGAAGAAAGAAAAACAAATAGCATTTTCTTTGTCTGGTAATATTTCCACAAAAAATAAAATAGAACAAAGGAAAGAAGCGGAATGACAACCGGATTCCAGGCGATTGTGTCCATTGACACGGCAAATGGATTAACCGCCCAAATTAAAAGCGCAATTAAAGCAACTTTGAAATCTACGATTTTCTTAAGAATTGCGTAAGACAGAATGAAAAAGACGGAATTTACAAAAACTAAAAAGTTAATTGTGGCGGTAGGATGGAGATTGGTTAAAGCATAAAAAGGAGCAAGTAAATAGAAAAAGTAAGGCGGAAGATAAAAACCAGAAGGTCCGATAACGCGAGGCCCTATCAGGGTAAGATTTCCCGACAGAATTTCCTTGACGGTTTGGGCGTCTCTTTCCTGGTCCCAGCCAAAACCGATTCTTTCATCCAACCGGTAGAATCTGAAAAAAGCAAATACTAAAAAGACAATGACCAAGGCAAAAAATTTACGATTATCTTTCTTTGGAATTAGCATCAGTAGCCAAAAAACAAAAAACCCAAGCGTTAGGTAGTTAAATGTTTTTTGAATCGGCGTCTGGACTATCTTCCAGGAAATGAAGTTATATCCGTCCTGACGCAGTGCTTCTTTTTCCAGACAAACTCTTCCTTGGCAATCTGAATACTCAACTTTTTTACCGCTTACATAAATTTCGTATGCACCCGGAAAATAGCCGAGGTTAAGAATAACTTTTTCATAACCTTTAAATTTAACAAAGCCAAAAGTATTCCCCTTTGATACAATTTCCTGCGGAATTATTCTGGCAGAGCCAGATCCCGCTTCGCGGGACTTTTCATTTTCTCCTTCTACGACATAATCGGAAAACCAACAAGCTTTGTCTGCATTTTTGGCGATAACGTCATCACCCAAAGTTGTCGTCGAAAAGCGGTGCGGGTGCAGTTTCTCAAAATCGTCATATCTATATAAGTCATCAACTGAAATAGGCTGGGGCAGAAGGTGATTTCTGTTTCCGTAAACTGCCAAAGCCGAAATGGCAATAAATATAATCCAAACAATCTTTTTGTTTTTAATACTTGCCAACCAAAAACCAAAAAGGGCGCTGATGGTAAAAATCGCAATTCCTAAAAGTCTCCAGGAAAACTGAATATCCTGCAGAAGTTTAATTTTTTCCCAAACGGGGATTGAAATTGGAAGAATTAAATAAATAGTTCCCAAAGACAGCACAAAAAACAAAACAGTCCAAATATTCTTCACTAGAACTTCTCTGATATTTCTTCTGTTTTTAACAAACAGGAAAATGAACCAAAGTAAAACCAGCCCAAGTACCACCCAGTGGGCATAGCCCAACATAAAACTCATTCCATCATTTGCTGTTCCCAAGGAAGAATAAAAATAACCCCACTTGGATTTAATTAACTGGCCCAAGGTGGGAAAATGTTCCCGCCACTGCAAAAAATTCTGGCCGATTTGGGTGTATTTTTGTTCTAAAAGAGCCGGGCCGATAAAAAAGGCGCCAAAACCAAAGGCGCTGATAAAAGATAGGGCTATCCAGATAATTTTTTTAAGAGGGGTCTTGTTAAGAAGAATTTTAACTACCAAATAAAGAAGAATTATCGGCATCAAAAACATAACCGTGAAGTTATGAGAAATGGTCAAAAGTCCGCCTGCTATGGCCGTTACAAAGGCGTAAAAAACCATTCTTCTTCCTTCTGACTCCATCAGCTTGGCATACAAATAAAGCACCACCGGTAAAATAGCGTAGGCTAAAAACTCCGGACTTCCGCGAACGAAAATGAGCGAGAATCGATAAGGAGCAAAGAGATATAAAAGTGCAGAGCCAATCGCGGGAAGTTCTGAATTTGCCTGCCCGCCGACTTGGCGGGTTTCTTTTTTCATCCACAAATAGAAAAAAAGAGTTCCGATTAAAAGCGAACCAAAATCAATTAATTTTAGGGCTAAAAATATATCGTGAGTCAAAAAGTTTAAAAGAATAACCAGGTAGTAGATTAGGGGGTAAAAGAAATTATAGATAGGCACACCGCAGCCATAATTAAGACTCCCCGCCCACCTAAGAGGAAAATGACCTTCTGTAATGGTTTTTACGGCGTCAAAACTGCGGGCAAAGTGGTGGTCACCGTCATGGGTACTAAAAACATTATATTTAAAAATCCCCTTTCCGGCCCAGACTACTGCAAGAATCAAACCGATAAATATCAGAACTTTAACAAATTTCATGACTATTTGATTTTATGCTTTGGAAGAAAATAAACAAGAATAAAAACCCAAGTTCCCAAAAAAGAAAGGGATACTAAATCAAAAAATCTCTCAAGTTCTGTTTCCCCCACTTTCCATAAAATATTATTAATGCCATTATCCAAATCGCTCGTTTTAACACAAACTCTTCCGCCGCAATCTTCGTAGGGTACATCTTTCTCGTTTATTTTTATATGAAATATTTCCGGAAAATAACTTAAATTAAGAATAATCTGATTCCCTATTAACTTGTCTTTATTTATATCCAGTTTGATAGAACCAAAAGTACTTCCTCTGGTTATTTCTTGCGCTAGTAATTTATCTCTACTTTCGCCAGACTCAACAAGCGGGGTTGTAAAAAAACAGGACTGGCTAGCTGTTGAGGGAAGTGTTGTTTCGGCAAAAGCAGGAACTTTTTGACAATTAAGGCATAAATTGTCCAGATCGCGATATAAGGAAAGTTCACTTTCCAAAACCGGCTGCGAAAGCAGATGATTCCGGTTTCCCAAAAAGGCAAGAAGTACCACCCCTATCAAAACCGGCCAATAGACAAATTTTGATTTAACCTTTGAAAGCCAGAAAGAAAAAAGAGCGGAAAGCGTAAAAACGCAAATTCCCAAAAGTCTCCAGGAAAATTGAATGGTTTGAAGAAACCTAACTTTTTGCCAAAAAGGAATCGATATTGGCAGAACCAGATATAAAAAGAATAAAGATAGAACCCAAAATACGACTACCCAAATATACTTTGAGATAGGCACTTTCTTAACAAGATTAAAAATAAGCCATATTGCAACCAAGAGAAGAACGGCCCATTGGGCAAATCCCAATTGGAAGCTCATTGCGTCATCGACAATTCCGATGGCCGAGTCACCAAATCCCCATTTTGAATAAATTACCTGGGCCAGGGTTGGAAAATGGTGTTGATAATTAAAAATCGGTATCGCAAGCTTGGTAAATTTCTGTTCCAAAAAAGCGGGGAAAATAAAAAAAGCACCCAGACCGAAGGCGGAAATAAAAGAAAAGCAAATCAACATAATTTGGTGTACTTTTAATCCTCTGCTTTGCCAAAACTTAATGAGAAGATAAAGAAGAATGACGGGCATAATAAAAAGGCTGACAATATTGTGAGAAATGGCTAAAAATCCGCCGGTGACAGCTGCCAAAAAACAACTCGTTAGAAAAGATAAATCACCTTTGGCGCTGAATGCTTTGGCGTAAAAATATAAAACTACAGGCAGTACTCCAAAAGAAAGATATTCAGGACTGCCCCGAACATAAATCAGTAAAAATGTGTAAGGGGCATAAAGATATAAAAGGGAACCGGCAAGGGCAGCCCATTTATCCTTCGTTTCTTCTTTCATCCAAAGAAAGAAGAATAAAGTTCCAACCAAAAGCGACAAAAAACTAACTACTTTTATAGCCGACATCACGCTTTTAACAAAAGGATAAATAGCTGCCACTAAATAATAAAAGCCCGGAAAATAAAAAGTAAAAGTTGGCGTCCCGCAGTTGTAGTTAAGAAGTCCTGACCATCTTAAGGGGAATTGTCCTTCCTTAATTGAGATTATTGCATCATAGCTTCTTGCCAGATGGCGGGCAATATCGTGGGTTTGGTAAAAAGAATATTTAAAAAGTCCCTTGCCGGCCCAGAAAACAGATAGAAAAATTCCAATTCCGATAATAATTTGCCAAAAATTCTTTTTAATCACCGTGTTTTTGTCCGTCTTTGAACCGTAATTCCGCTAAATTGGACTTCTTCCTCAACTATCCCTTCTTTGTTCTTTTGGCTCAACCAAGCATTTCGTTCCGGATACAGATTGCCAGGTTCTTCATAAAGAGTATATAGACTATCCGCATCCTTTATTGGTCTCTTAGTCTCTCCAAGCCATAAAAAAAGATAATCATAAGCATGGGGAATTATCGGGGCAACCCAAACGTCAACGCTGAAAGGATTATCTCTGGCGTCATCCAAAACCCACTTTACAGAACTTATTTGGTCCTTAAAAGTAAAAGGGGCTATTCCTTTTTTCAAATAACTATTAATCATGGGTATATTTGTTTGAAAAAAAATCAGAAAAAATACGGCCAAAAGGGCAATTCCTAACCAATTTTTTGCCAACTGGCTTAAGGCGGCTGAAAAAAGAATAATAAAAGGAACAAAATAGCCTACCAAATAGTAATCATAGACTTTTGCCTCATTTGCCCGAAAAAATAAAAAGCCGATAATTGGGCTAATTATGAAAATCAGAAAAGTGATTACAAACTTAGCTTTTAGAAGCCTTTTTGCGTTTGCTATATAAATTCCAATAGCCGCCAGTAAAAATGCGTTAAGAGTATTTTGCTTTTGCGGAAAAATTATTGAAGTTAAGGCTCGATAGTAAAAATCAAATCTAAACTTAATAAATTCCCAAAAAGTTAGATTTATTTCTTTTCGGTCTTTCAAGGCATTTCCAAGCGCGCCTAAAAGAATGTTGTCGTGTTTAAAATTAAAAAGAGTTTGAGGGATGAAAGTAATGAAAAAAACAAAAAACATAGTTAAAAGAGTTTTATTATTTAATTTGCCGTGACCTCCGTAGCCTTGGCGAAGGATGGCCCAGAAAGTAAAAACCAAAAATGCCGGAAGATAGAAAAATGCGCTCGCCAGTTCAAACTGGAAAGAAAGCGCAATTAGAAAGACTGCGATAACCCACCAGATTTCCCCTTCTTTATTTGCAATTTTCAATAAAGAAAAATATAGAAGCGGGCTGACAAAAAGTATCGGCGCCGGGTTTGCCAGCCACCTGCCGTAATACACAATAAAATAGGAAAAAGCAAAGATGCAGGCTGCGATAATTCCGGTTGAGCGACTGTGTGCTTTAAACCCCACAAGATAAACAAAAAACACACCCAAAGAGGCAAGAACTCCTATAAAAATGGCCGGATATACGGGATTTCCGGCGCCGATTAAATAAAATGGGGCAATAAGCCAGTAAAAAAGCGGTCCCAAAAAAACTCCCTCAAGACCCGTCACCGGACCGACCAAAAATGGCTTTCCGCTATGCCATAAATCCCAGATGACTTTAGCGTCGCGACCTTGATCAAAATAAAACCCTAAAATTGTATCGATTTTGTATAATCTGACAAAAAAAGCCCCGACTAAAATTAAAGAAAGAAAAAAATAGACAAAAGGATGTTTACGAATTTCCTCAAGAAGTTTTTTTAGCATACTTCCTTGCAACTTCCAAAACTTTTTCTACCGCTTCGTCAAAATTTTTAAAATCAAACCATGCTCCGGAGGCAGCCTTATGACCAGACCCTCCCAGCTCCTGAGCAATCTTCGAGACGTCAAAACCCACAGTCCTTGAGCGAAGACTCAAGTTTAAAACATTTTTTCTCTGTTCAACCATTACTATTCCAAAATCGGTATTTTTTACTGAGTTAAAAAACAACCCAGATATTTCAGACTTTGCATTCATAGGCTTTCCATATTTTTCAAAAATTTCGTAAGGGACGGCAACGTAAACAAAATTATAATTATTGTCAACCTTCATATCTCTCAACATCTCTCCGTAAAGGTTCAATAACTTAGGTTCTTTACTTTTAGATATATTGATAACTATTTGTTCGTAATCAGCCCCTACGTCTATGAGTTCTGACGCTGTTCTTAAGGTCAGAGAGGACTTGATGTAATTAAATGAAACCGTATCGCTATATATACCTGTAAGTAAAATCGTGGCCATATCTGGTGTTATTTCTACTTCCCAATCCTTAAATAAATTAAAGATTACCTCGCAATTTGAACTAGCCACGTCATCAACAAGATTAACTTGACCGTATCTAAGATTGGTTGAATGATGGTCGATAACTATCATTGGAATTCTTGGTAAATCAAGGTCTTTGACCCCGGAACACTGATCCCAGCTTGACGAATCTAGTGAAATGAATAAATCGAATTTTGAATAATCTACGTTTGAAAAGTCCACCCTCTCGATACTACTAGAGCCAGGCAAAAACTTAAAATTAGGATGGATAACATCCGGTGAAATAATTTTTACATCTTTGCCTAACTTTTTCAGAAAATGATAAAAAGACAGAGCGCTGCCAACAGAATCTGGGTCAGGACTTCTATGACAATTCACAAGAATATTTTTTGAGTTTTTAATTCTTTCTAGTATTTTTGCCGATTCAGGATAATTCATTTTGCGTGGCCGAGTTTGTAAATATTTGCTCCTGCCACTTGCCAGTGGTCAGTTATTTTACTCCAACCAAAGTTGGTTATCCAAGCTGACGGATTGTGAATCGGGTCACATTTCTCAACCGCTAACTCACAAACCACAAAAAGTTGGTCGGTGATTGTATATTTAACCGCATTCTGATCTGTGTCAACAACTTTTGCACCCCACAAAAGCAAAAAGTACTGATAAACGTCTCTGGGGTTTCTCTCAGAAATTGTCGCGATATTGAACCTTTCATCTTCCGCCTTTTCTTTGATAAAACTTGCAATCTCCATGCTTCTTTGCAGTTGCCTGTTGGGCGGATACCTTAACGGATTATTAATAAGATTAACAGCTATCAAAACGCCAAATACCAGATACCAAATACCAGATACTATTTTGTACTTTGTACTTTGTACTATGTACTCTGTGAGTCCTCCGAGCAGAATAAATGGCACGGGAAACAAAAAACCAAAATAATGGTCGAATAATTCTTGTCTGAATAGGCTAAGACCCACTAATCCAAATCCAATCCACGCAATAATTAAAAGAAGCGATCTTCTTTTTACTACGTCACTACGTATTGATGTAGTGTAAGTCGAAAGTACTCCGATAAAAATAATAAGAGCAGTCACAATCCCAGCACTTTCGTTTCTACCAGCCAAAAGCCTAGTAGAAACTTTCTGCCAGACTAAAGGTACTGACACAAGCATATCCAAAGGCTTTACGGAAAAACTCCCTTGATTTTGAAATGCAAAATCTCTCATTGCAGTAAAATTTCTAAAGTCATGCTTAAAATCAAAAAGAACTAGGGGGAACATCAGTCCTGCAAAAATTAGAAGACCAAAAAGCGATTTTTGCAGGAAATTTCCAATTAATTTTAAATTTCTTAATGTCAAAATCCAAAACAAAATTAATACGGGAGCAAGGAAAAGACCAAAATAATGTGACTGGAGAACAAAAGCATAAGAAACTCCCAAAACGATAAGCCATTTAAATTCCTGTTTTACCCACACTTTCCAAATGGAGTGGATGCAAAGCAAGGCAAAAAAAGGCATGATATTGGGGTTCCAAGAGAAATTTGAAAAGGCAATCGTCGTCGGGGCAATTGCATACAGTCCTGCCGCAACCAATGCTCCGATATTAATACCTTGCAGGGACTGTCCTTTAAAGGTAGCTGGAAACCAGTCGCGAGCGACAAACCAAACAAGAAAAATTGTGGCAACACCCAAAAGTGCAACCATAATCGCAGGCCCAACCGGAGAAAAGTTGGCCAAAAGAAGAGCAGGCGCCATCATATAGTAATAAAGCGGGCCAAGATACATATTCCCCAAAGAAGTTCCGGGACCGACAAAAATTAAATCTCCATAAACAAGAAGGCGTCTAACAACAATTACGTCTCTTCCTTCATCTCCCAAAAAAATCATATATTCGGAAATTTTATAGAGCCGTAAAAATGCCCCAATCAATAAAATGGCTAAAAGGGTAAAAAACACAAGCTTATTCGTCAGCGCAAACCATAAATTAAATAAATCAAGAATACTTTTGAACACAACTTTCAAATTGGCGCCTGTTTGTTTGCCACCGGCTCTCGGGTAATGGTTAACTCCAACTTCAGTAAAGGCAAAACCCATTCTTTTGGCTTTAACCAAAAGCTCAATTTGGGTTACTTTTTCTTCCCCAACTAAAGGCAAAACCTTTTGATAAACCTCTTTTTTAATCATCTTAAAACCGCAAGAGTAATCTTTAGCCGATAGTCCCAAAAGAATTTTTGCCAGAGACGACCAGCCAAAAGTAAAGAATTTGCGCATAAAAGAATCGGCTCTATTTTTTCGAAAACCCAATATCAAATCTGCCTCGTCTTTTTTGGCAATGAACTTGGTGATTTCGCCAAAATTAAATTGGCCGTCAGAATCTGTAAAGGCTACCCATTCATATTTTGCGTTTGCAAATCCCGTTTTCAAAGCACCGCCATAACCACTATTTGGTTGGTGTATCACCCTAATTCTTTTGTCGGCCACAGCTAAACTATCTGCAACTTGTGGGGTTTTATCGCTTGAGCCGTCGTCAACTATTATTATTTCCCACTTTTCGGCAACTTTTTCTAAAATACCCTTTGCTTTTTCGACAGTATTTTCGATATTTTCTTCTTCGTTGTAGGTTGGAAAAAAGACGGAAAGTTCTTTGATTATTTTGGGCATATTACACTACGAGTCTAGCATAACTAGCTTTATCTGTGCTAATATTTCTAAGTGATGAAGTTTGTTAAAAGGCTCATACTTATTGGCCTTATCGTCTTAATACCTACTTTTCTTGTCTGGCTTCCATATTTTGCAAGAATTAAAAATTTCTGGAATATTCCCTTGCCAGAATCCGGCATGGCAACTATCGTGGCCAACTACGACGGACCGCTTTACTTGGTCGTTGCCAAAACTTTCTATAACCAGAACCTAATTAAAGATAATTTTCAATTCCCCCTTTCAACCCAATATTACGCAGCCCATTTCCCCCTTTTTCCAGCCCTTATTAAAGTATTTTCTTATGTTTTGGGTTTTCCTTATGCCATGCTGGCTGTGACAATCGGCTCAACCGTTTTATGTCTTTATTTTTTCAATAAATTACTGCGTGAATATCTCGACGAAAAAGAAGCTTTGTTTCTAACTTTTGCCTTTTCGCTCTTTCCGGCAAGATTTCTTATCGTTCGCTCCATCGGCTCTCCCGAACCTCTATTTTTGGCAGGCATCATTGCGTCAATTTTCTATTTTTCTAAAAAGAAATATTTACTTTCAGGCATTTGGGGGGCAGTGGCAGCTGCCACAAAATCTCCCGGAATTATCCTTTTTGTCGCCTATTTTCTTTACCTGGCACTGCCTAAAATCAAGGAATTGAAAAATAAATTAAATACATATCCTATACTTTTAATCCCCGCGGCCTTGATACTTGTTTTCTTGGTTTACAAATTTACCTTTAATGATTTTTTTGCTTACTTTCGCTCGGGAGATAATATCCATCTTTTCTTTCCGCCATTTCAAATTTTTAATTATTCCGCTCCTTGGGTAGGAACTTTTTGGCTCGAAGAAATCATTTTTGTCTATTTAATCGGGGCTCTCGGGGTACTTCAATTGATTAAACAGAAAGACTATTTGTTTGCCTGGTTCGTGGGTTTGTTTTTTGCAACTACAATTTTTGTCTCTCACCGGGATTTAATCCGCTACTCTCTTCCGATTATACCTTTTCTTTACGTTGCATTTAGAGAAACATTAATTAAGAAAGAATTCAAAATTGCACTTGTTTTTTTGATAATCCCAATTTACCTTTTTTCGCTTGCCTTTATCTCCCAAAATGTAATGCCCATTGCCAACTGGGGCCCCTTTTTGTAAAGTCGAGAGTCTTTGAGAGCTTCTTTGGCTTAAACTTCATTAGTCTATGGAAATTAGCCGCAACTGGAGACTGCAAAAGGCAAGATATGGACTAATTGGAGAAGTCTGCGACTTCTGTGGAAATAAAATTTTTCCCCCGCGGGACGTTTGCCCCACCTGCGCTGAAGAAACCAAAACTCTCTACCAATTTTCAGGAAAAGGTGAAATTTATTCTTTTACAACCGTTTATGAGGCACCGGAAGGTTATGAAGAACAAGCTCCTTATACTGTCGCCCTAGTCAAACTTGAGGAAGGCCCGTTGGTTACTGCGCAACTAACCGACGTTGATAACGGAAAAGTCAAAATCGGACAAAAAGTTGAGATGGTTACAAGAAAATTACGCGAGGATGGTGAACGCGGAATGCTTATTTACGGATATAAGTTCAGACCAGTTGAGAGTCTTCAATATCCAAAGTAACTGTTGCCAGCTCTTTATTCAAAATCGACTTCATCTGTAACGGATTTGTAACTAAATTTCTATTGATCAACTCTAAATATTTCTTGTAACCGACAGCAGCTTCTTTCATTCCTGCCCTGAAGTTATGTTTTTCATCTAGCCTAACCATCTCATCGAGCGAAAAATATTGATAACTTTTAAGTTTAAAGCTTGAAAAACGCTTAAGTTGCGAAAATTTCTTCGGAAGTTGAATCGCAAAAACAGCAACTCTGACATCGGCAATATCCAGATACATAAATGGTAAGGGATTTTCCGGAATTAGACTATATGGAAAATTGCCATCAATAACTTCCCGAGTAAATACTTCCTGCTGTAAAACTCTTAAAATTTTAGTTTTTCTATCGTCCTCTTTGCTCGAATAACCCATTGGAAGAGACAAAGAGCCATAAGGTTTGCCCAACTCGATTCTTGGAGTTGAAACATCATGGCCTAACAGGATTTTTTCTTTTGAATTATATGGCGTTAAAACCAAAGCAGTCCCGATTCTTCGGGTAATCCCTTCTTTAACATAGGAAAGCACTCTATAAATTGTGGCAGTTGACGTTTGGAAGCTTGGAGGCATCTTGCGATATAGTTCCTCAATTGCAATGTTGTCTTTGATTAAATGGGCCATGAAGCCTACAATCTCTGAGAATTTATTGTTGGGACCAGCTGCCTTAACCACTCCCCATCTGTCTAAAACTCTTTGAAAACCGGCATACGAAATGTGAAGATTATCCCGATTGGCCCGATAAACCTCATCGACCGACCCGTATTTAAGATATTGCTCGACTAATCTTTTGTTGAATTCCTCTTCCACGGTAATTTCCATGTTTTCCAAATAACAAGATTATACATCAGGTAGTTATAGGGAAGAACCATAACGGCAATTACAAACATTAAAACCAGATAGTCGTATTCTACTCCAACTAGTTTTACCCCCAAAGGTCCGAAGATTGATTGGATAATTAAAGCTCCTGCTGAAGTTACGTTAAATTGAATGAACTTAATCACCGTATTTTTTAGTCCGCCAATTTTTACTTCTTTAAAAGTCCAAATATTATTTAAAGTGTAATTATTAATAATTGCCAACTCTGTTGAAAAAAGCCAGGCAAAAACTTCCGCAAAACCCAAACTTCTGAATAATCTTAAGAATATGAAATTAACAACAAATCCTGCAAATCCGACAACTCCAAACTTAAAAAATCTTGAGCCCAAAAGGTCAAAAAATCTCGTTTTTATAACAAACCAGAAAGTTTTTATCGTCCCTTCCACTCCCGGAAGTTTGGATTCTCCCCATCTTCTTTCTTTAAAGTTAAGCGGGACTTCGGCTACTTTTGCGCCGGCTTTTCGTGCAAAATACAAAAAAGAAATTTGAAATGAATAGGTTTTAAGCTCCGTAATCTGGTCTTTAACTTTCATAAAAACCCAAGGCCTTAAAGCTCTAAAACCCGTAGTCCAATCATGAATAGAGGGATCAAGCATCATAACCCTTGTAAAAATATTTCCCCCCATAGAAAGAATTTTTCGCATTATTCCCCAATACTTAGGAACAGAGCCACCTTCCATATACCGCGACCCCAAAACCAAATCAGCCCCTGCATCTATTTTTTCCAGAAACCTCGGAATCAGATTTTCATCATGCTGAAAATCAGCATCCATCTCAAATATCAAATCAGCTTTGAGTTTTTCAATGGCATAGCCTATTCCCTTTATATAAGCCCCGCCTAAGCCTATTTTTTGTTCATTGGTAAAAAGGTAAAGATTGTTCATTTTTTTCATTTCGGCCTTCACGGCTTCGCCTGTTCCGTCCGGAGATGAATCGTCAACTATTAATATATTCATATCCCACTTTTCGGGAACGTTTTCAAAAACCTTTCGAAGGGTTGAAAGCAAAGGCTCAATGTTTCCTCTTTCGTTATAGGTCGGTATAACAATTACTACTTTTTCCACAATTTTCACTTTATCATTCTAAATTGCTAGAATACAAGTAGTGATAAAAACTCAAAATCTCCAAAACGCAAAAACTCAAGACAAATCAAAGGATCAAAACAATCAAAAAATCTATAATCTTGAAAAAAGATTAGAAAAATTTTTCGAGCGGATAATCAAATTATGTAAAAAGTGTCCAATAACTCCGATTACAAAAAGGATAATCCCTCAACTTGTAGCTTCGGGAGGATCGGTCCCTGCAAACTGGGCAGAAGCAACAGAGGCGATGAGCAAAAAAGATTTTATCAAGTCAACAAAAATATGCAGAAAAGAAGCAAAGGAAAGCAAAGTTTGGCTTAAAGGTTTAAAAATTGCAGTTAATTCTTCAGATCCCGAATTTGACCTCCTTATCCAAGAAGCTAACGAACTGACTTACATACTTACTAGTATTTTAACTAAAACGGATACAAAATAGTTTTGTAATTTTGTATTTTATTCTATAATTACTTTGAGTTTTCGATTTTTTGAGTTTTTGAATCTTTAACTATGATGAAGATTGATATCTTAACTCTCTTTCCTAAAATGTTTGCGGGGCCTTTTGACGAGTCGATCCTTCGACGAGCTCAGGATAAATCTTTGGTTGAAATAAAGATTTATGATTTGAGAAAGTGGGGGCAGGATGCGCGAAAAACGGTTGACGACAGACCCTATGGCGGCGGCGTGGGTATGATCATTCGCGTGGACGTTGTCGCACGCGCAATTTCCAATTTCCAATTTCCAATTTCCAATAAAAACAAAAGGAAAATAGTTTTGTTAGATGCAGGCGGAGAACCGTTCGTTCAAAAGAAGGCAGTGGAGTTGAGTAAATTAGAACATCTAATCCTGATTGCCGGTCACTATGAAGGAGTTGACCACCGGGTCCATGAGCATCTGGTTGATGAAGTAATTTCCATCGGGGACTATGTTTTAACCGGCGGAGAAATTCCGGCAATGGTAATAACCGATGCCGTAACCCGCCTAATTCCCGGAGTATTAGAAAAACCAGGCGCAACAACTATCGAGTCATTTTCAGATAATGCGCCTGCCCTGAGCGAAGTCGAAGGGCCCCATTCATATCTAGAGTTTCCTCAATATACCCGCCCCGAGACCTACAAAGGTTGGAAAGTCCCGGAAGTTCTACTAAAAGGGAATCACAAAGAAATTGAAAAATGGCGTCTAAAAAAATCGACCGAAAGAACAAAAGCAAGACGACCGGACTTACTTAAATAAATTTTTCAGGAAACTTTTCCCTCAAAGAAGGTGCATTCAGGTCCTTTGGATTAACTATTGGATTTTCTACTGGCCAATGGATATTTAGATCTTTATCGAAAGGATTTATTGCAAAAGACGAATCAGGTGTCCAATAAGCTCCGGTTAAATAGAAATAATGTACAGGTCCTTCTATCGCACATACCGAATTTCCCATTCCATTTGGAATAAACAAAGCCTTTTCCGGCAAATTTTCTCCGGCATTATCAAAGAGAAATCCCTCGTACTGACCAAAAGTTTCACTATCCTGTCTCAAATCAACAATTGCTGCCCACATTTTACCAGTCGCCGGGTAGATTAATTTACCCCATCTTTCAGCATGAATTCCTCTAATGACCCCAGTATTCGACCGTGAATGATTGCACTGAACGGGTCTAAAATTTATACCTTTCTCCTTGAGAAGCGCTTCGCGCCAAACCTCTCTAAAAAAACCTCTTTCGTCAGACAAAGCTTTTCTTTCTATCAATAAAATACCTTTTATTCTGCTCTCGGTAATATTAAACTCTGGAATTCTAACCCCAGTTTGTGCTTCAAGCATATTTGTGAATATTATGCTTACTGATTATTTTTGTCCAGTTTTTTGTATTCTAACTTTCCTTGCGGAGTCTTTGTCTTTGGGCCTCGGGGTCGACGTTTGGCCTTCCCTCTTTTAAGGGTTGCCACCAATCTTTATTATCAACATACCATTTAACTGTTCTATCCAACCATTCCTCAAAGTTGTGTTCTGGCTTCCACCTCAACATCTTTCGAATTTTGCTTGAATCGATTGCATATCTTGCATCGTGTCCCAATCTGTGCTCAATCGGCTTTATCCAAGTTTCATCTTTTCCCATAAGCCTTAAAATCTCTTTGGTTACCTGTAAATTTGTCCTTTCAGAATCTCCCCCCACACAAAAAGTCTCACCCATTATTTTCTCATCTTTTAATGCTGCATGGATTATCATATCTATTGCCCGGCAATGGTCCTCAACATAAATCCAATCCCTGACATTTTCCCCCTTACCCATAAGGGGCAGTTTTTCTCCTATTACAAGGTTGGCAATAAACCTCGGTATGAATTTTTCTCTGTCTTGCCAAGGACCATAGTTATTGGATGTATTTGAAATAGTAACAGGAAGTCCATATGTTTCATGCCATGCACGAACCAAATGATCTGAAGCGGCTTTGCTGGCAGAATAAGGACTATGGGGATTATATGAAGAGATTTCGCTAAACTTTAAGTCTGGCCTATTGAGAGGTAAGGAACCAAAAACCTCATCAGTAGAAACATGATGAAAAAGTTTTACACCTTCTACAAGAGAATTTTGCAGTAAAACCTGTGTCCCAACGACATTCGTTTGAATAAAAACTCCCGGTCCAAGTACGCTTCTATCCACATGGGTTTCGGCTGCAAAGTGTGCAACTACATCTACTCCCTTAATCGCCCTAGAAACTACTTCAGGGTCGCAAATATCTCCTTTTATAAACTTTATAGGCAGACCAGAAAGATTTTCTTTATGTCCTGCATATGTTAATTTATCCAAAACAACTATTTCGTCTTTGGGATATTTTTCCACCCAATAGTGAACAAAATTGCTCCCAATAAATCCCGCCCCACCTGTAACCAATATTTTCATATCTTAAATCCTTTCTTTTTGGCCCAATAAATATTGGCTTTTAAAAGACTTTCGAAGGTTCCCACATCGTACCAATATCCTTTCAATTCATGCCATTTCATACTACCTTCTTTTATATAAAAGTTTTGAACGTCTGTAATTTCTAGCTGTCCTCTTTTAGACGGCTTGAGTTTTTTGGCCACTTCGAAACAACGGTTGTCAAATATATAAAGACCCACCGAGGCAAATCGAGAAGAAGGCTTTTTGGGTTTTTCGACAATCCCAATAATTTTCCGCTTGTTTTTTTTGTCGAAAATAGGAACACCAAAACGCTCGGGGTCTGGAACTTTTTTGAGAAACATCACCGAACCGCCGGTAAAAGCCGCTACTTCGTCTGACATGTCAGCGTCCGTTGTGTTATCTCCGAGAATTAGCATTATAGGTTCTCCATCTGAAAAGCCCTCTGCCACCTTTAATGCATCAGCCAATCCACCGGCGGGATTTTCCTGATAACCATATTCCAGGTGATTAAGACCCAACTCTTTGCCGTTTTTCAAAATTTGCACAAATTGTCCGGAATGAGGGCCGCTCACAATAACCATAACGTCTTTAATTCCGGCTTTGACCAATGTCTGAATAGGGTAAAAAATCATTGGTTCGTCGTAGATTGGAAGAAGATGCTTGTTTGTGGCGAAGGTGAGAGGATAAAGACGGGTTCCGAGTCCACCGGCTAAAATTACGCCCTTCATAAGCAGGCATTATAAATTGAAAATTGCAAATTGTAAATTGTAAATTGTTTAGGTGTGCTTGTCTGCAACTGAAGAAGCTCCCCAACTTTCAGGCTTGGTTTTGGCAACATACCCGTTTCCGCTAACCATGCCCACTACCTCTTTAATCATGTCTCTGGTTGGGCCTAGGGGGCCTACATCGATATGGATTTCAAGGTCGTACTTGGCTGGAGTTACCGCTTTTCGCAGTTCGGGAACAAGATTTTGGGCGGTCTCAAGGGACATCAAGGTCTCCGTGTAGATTTTATCCCGTAGAATCGGCTTCATATAGACTTTGTTTTTCCGCCAAAAATACCTTGCCCCTTGGCCTTTTCTGTGAATTACAATAGCCGTAACAAAATCAATTTCAGCCTTACCGTTTACGCTTTTTGTCTGCGAATCGGTCCCGATTACAAGTCTATAAAATCTGCCGGGTTCTTCATGAACGAAACTTGCTATCTCGGAAATCATTTTGGGCACGCTTAAAGAACCTTTGGAAGGGCTCTCAAAATGGCCGTCTTTAGCTTTGGACATGCCTAATTATACCTCCGAAAGGGCATCTGGGGCAATTCACGACCTTAAAACCAGGGAGAAAATAACCACCAGCCCCAAAGAGGCAATTACCAAATATTCAACCACGACCGAAATATTTAAATCACGATGGATATAGTGGTGAACTACTCCCCACAAAACATAGGCCAAAGCAGTTGCAATAGCTGTGGCTATTTGAAAAACTCTATCGTAGGAAAAAAGCCAAAAAGCAACAAAACCTGCAGCCAGTAAGCCAAAAAGCGGTATGTAGTGGGCTAAATCCTTACTAAAATTTTTCATCAAATGATTTCTCCTGCTTTAAGTATAAGCACAACTGCCAATATCATGCCCAAAAAGGAAAGATGTGCAATAGTTCTTCCGCTTATTCTGGGAACTTTCTTCAAAAAGATTACGGCGCCATCAACTGCCAATACTATTAGTATAAGGCTAATCAAAGCCAAAGAAACATATCTTGTGGCACTAAAGGGTGAAACAATTGGAGTTTTAATTACATTTAGCTCGCCAAGTGTTAGATAAGAAGGCCTCGGAGTAGGAGTAGATTTTACTATTTTTGATAAACCGCTCACGGGAGTTGTAACCACGGCATTGGACTCACTGTATTTAGTCCCGAAAAATTGGATAATTATAGTTGTATCAACCCCGTTTAAATTTCCTTCAACAACCGCAACGCCGATTTCTTTATATCGGCTGGAAAGCAGGTTTTCCTTATGCGAAGGCGAGGCCATCCAGGCTTCAACCGCCGAGGCCGGATCGGAAAAGTCACGGGCCAAATTCTCGCCGGCATAGCGGTATTTGTAGCCGAAATTAGTAAAAAACTGCCAAGGCTGGGTCCCATTCGGGCTAACGTGAGCCCAATAGCCTTTATTTAACATATCCGCCCCTTTGGCCTGGGCAGCTTGGGATAAAGTTGCATTTTCCTTAAGGGCAGCAACCCCCGCCATAACTCTTTTTTCATTGGTCAATCTGATGACTTCCGAGGGGGGAATATTGGCTGCATAGCCCAAAACCTGCGGACTAACCTTGCCGGAAAAAGTCAAAACTGCCTGAAAAATGATAAGAAAAAGGGTCAGTAAAGTTAAACTTGAAGGATGCAGCAGTTTGGCCTTTTGGTTATTGCTCTCGCGGGGAATAAAAAGGTGGGCAATAAAATGGGCAATTCTCATTACTTTTCATCTTAGCCTCTAGCTCCGCTCTTTTCAACATGCTCCCTAGTTAGCAGAAGAATCATTTGCCCACCTTGCAGGGACTGTCCCTTAAAGGCATAATGAAAATATGCCAGGGAAAAATTCTTTAAAGATATATGTTGAAGACGGTTTCTACCATGTTTATAATCGCGGAGTCGAGAAGAGAAAAATTTTTCAAGATGGGCAGGACTACAAAGTCTTATTAAAATATTTGAAAGAGACCCTATCTCCACCTAACCCTGAAAGTTTAAAAACTATATTCACCTTGCAGGGACAGTCCTTTAAAGGTCTAAGGCGTCCTACTAAGAATTATTTCGAAGAAATGAATTTAATTGCTTATTGTCTCATGCCAAATCACTTCCACTTTCTTGTAAAACAAAAAAGTAAGACTTCTCTGGAAGGATTTATGAGATCTCTCATCACTCGATACTCGATGTACTTTAACAAAAAATACGAACGTGTCGGCTCCCTGTTTCAGGGCAGGTATAAAGCTGTCCTTATAAACGATGAATCTTATTTGTTACATCTGAGTAGATATATCCATCTAAATCCATCCGAATATACCCAAGACTTGGAAAATGCCTATTCGTCTTATGCTGACTACTTAGGTAAAAGAAACACATTATGGGTTAAACCAGACATAATAACTTCTTTCTTCAATCAAAACACTGGCCTTGAATTTAAGAAATTTAATTCGTATAAAGACTTTGTTGAAAAGTACGAAAGAGATAGTTCTCGGATACTTGGAAATCTTACCCTGGAATGACCTTGCAGGGACTGTCCCTTAAAGGTGAGTTGAAAGCGTTCGGGTTATGGGGCCGGACAGAATTATTTCTAATTTAACGGTGTCTACTCCGGAATTATATACACAAATTCCGCCGGAAGAACAGGTTCCAAGAAGAAGATTATTCACTTCCACTTCACTTTTATCACCAATGTCAATCGAACCTTTCATCGCCTGCTCACCCTGGTCAGAATTATAAGTGATTGTATATTCGGCTTTGTCAAAAAGCGATAACCCCTCCCCTGTCAGCCTGAATCCTACCGAATGTTCCCCAAGGGTGTAAAAATTCAAATTAGTTTCAGTAGAGTCATTTCTCGAAAGGTTCGGACTGCCGGGAGTACCGTAATTATTCCCTTCAGTATCCCAATAGGTTGTGTCATTACAGTGAGAATCTATACAAGTATGCCAGCTCGCGACCAAGAGTCCGTCCCCTGGGATATCGTTTCTTTCCATGGATTTATGAAGCCCACTTGAAGTCCCGTCAGAAAAACCTGCCGGCCAGGTATCGCCTTTTGCCTGGTCAACAATATTTCCGTCTCTATCTTTCAGGATCAAATTTCCGTTTCCAGAATTCAAGAGTTCAATACTATTATTAACCTCGTTGATGTCTATGTTTAAAGCCGAATTTGCGCTGGTTTTGGGATAGTTGGCTATAAGGAAATAGCCGTTTGACGGAATAGTCCGGCTTGCCGGAATGTGCAATATCCTGGTTCCGGTATCTGTAACTTTCTCTATCGTCCATTGACCGATATCCACAGGACTTCCTGTCATATTTCTTAGCTCAATCCACTCATCACGATAATTAACTGTTGACCCCATCCACATAACCTCATTTATTACGACTTCCGGTACTGTTGGTTCTCCCCAAACTCCCGTACTGATACTATTTCCCTCAATATTTTCACTATCGGTAAAGTACGAATTGCTCACTCCTATCTGTGGAATAGCCAAAATTAAAATTAATATTGCAAGTTTTAAAATTGTTTTCATTTTGCTTTTTTCTCTTTGATTATCCTCGTAATTTCATTTTTTATATTCATCGCCTCACTATAGATAATTATTGTTGCCGGAATAACTATTAATAGAATCAGCCCCGTCTGTGTCCTGGCAAATGCAACCACGTATCCCAAATAGGGAACGGAAAAAACCACTTTCCCTAAAATTTGACTTTCTTTAACAATTTCCTTGTCAGGAGCTTGATTCGCATCTCCTTTCGTTTCGATATTTTTTCCGTCCGAACTATCCTTAAGCGAGAAAATCCTGTGAGTAATCGTCGAGTTTAAATCACGCGGTTTAGCATCTAGATTGAACAAAAAGGTAATAATATCGTTTACTTTGTAATTCTTCTCTCTTACCACTAAAACCACGGAACCTGTTTTTATCTTTGGTTCCATTGAACCGGACTGAACAACAAAAAGGCGATATATTCCGCCGACCTCCAAGACCGAAAAAGCCGTTGCCCCGGCAATCAAAATCAGAGCCACGGTAATTACCCAATAAACAACCTTGCCTATTTTCCTTAGCTTTTTCATCTTCTAAAAATAGAAAATACAAAATATAGACTTCGACCTGGCACTGCAGGTGGGGTGGAATGCACCACCCCACCTTGTTGCCTTATCACTAAAATCTAATTTCAGATTTAATTAGATTAAAGCGATTCGTAATAATCCATCAAACCCCTTTCGAACAAGAAGTTTGTAGGAGGCCACCCAGATACTCCTCCACCGCTGTAATCGGCCGCAGGAACTAGCCATAACTTCTGATTAGTCATGGTATCAACTGACACATCGAACGAGAAAGTTAAATTTCCCGCATTGTTTGAATCACCTTCAGCTAATTTAGGATCAGCAGAACTCCACGGATCGTTGAAAGCAACCAAGTAATACTTTGTATTTGGCAAAGTTACTTTACCTGTAAAAGAACCATGGAATTTCAGGTCTCTTACCGTGTAGGTCAAGACACCTCCAATGTCGTCAGCAATTGTCCAATAACCATCAGCTACTGGCATGTTTGGATCTTTATTGTCGAACCAAACCGTACCACTTAGCTGTTCAGCATAAACAGTAAGATCAAAGGTTTGAGTTGCACCTTGATATTCATTCCTTACTGTACCCGGCATATGATAGCTTTGGGTTACATCCATCGAACATCCAGCTGGAATCATTCCCAGGAAAACTCCTTTCTCAACACTTCCTCCAACTCCTTGACCTGTTGAGTAAACCGTACCCATGGAAATATTCTGTCCATCCTTAAAGATTGTGTGATGCCAATCGTTTACGCCTGGCTGAGTAAAACTACAATCAGCCAATGTCACCTTCAGGTCATAGTTCGTCACATTTTCGAGATCACAGAAAGCACCTGCTTGTGTCGGATTTCTGCTTGAACTACAAACACCGAATTCCAACTTCTTCCACACATTAACAGGATTAGTTCCTGTATTGACAACTGTAAAGTTGGTATATGCATTTTGAGATGGTTTAAGGTCCTCAATAACGAAATGACTTACCTGTTCAGTAAAACTTTCGCTAGTAAGATCTATCGTAATCGTTCCTGTGGAAATAGTGTTTCCCAAAACCTGCTCTTGATCAGAGAAGTATGCCTTGGTTCCCAAGACTGCCACGACTGCGACGACTCCGATTGTCAAAAGACTAAATAATATTTTCTTCATTTTTTTCACCTCCTTTCTATTTCTTCCATCAAAAAAGCCGTGGCTTTCGCCGACGGCTCATCAAATTTCCCTACCCAATAATTATTATAGAAATGGTCCATCTCTCATCCCGGGCAGGACATTCAATAGTCACAACATATACGCATCCTTATGGGGTTGTCAAGAAGGAAAATGGTTTTGCTATAACAATAAATCTTTTGCTGTCAAATAAGCCCGTGCAGGTATAAAGGGTTAAAACTTCTTCGCTTTTTGGCAAAACGTAATCAATTTTATCCGGGGTAACCTCAAGAGTTTCCGAAACTACATAAATATATTTATTCCCGTTCTCGTCGCTAACCTCAATTTCAGCACCCTTTTCAAGCCACCTGATAGGCCCAAACAGGGAATTTTTATTATGGCCATAGATAACAGTGTTTCCGCCTTCGCCGGGGTTGACAGAGACGTTTAGATGGCTTGCGCCGGTTTTTGATATTTGCCAAACCCCGTCCGCAACTGCGCCTTCAGAAACGTCCAGAGAAAGGTTAATCGAGGAAATTTTAATAGACACCGGCCGATATCCTTCTTTGGCGACAGCTTCCTGAACTTGCCCTTCGAACGAAAGTATTCTGGCTGTATAAAATCTCCAGCCGGCAAAAACCAGAATAAGAATTGAGCCTAAAATTATTAAAATTAAGGAGAAATCGAAGACTTTAGGCTCTTTTGGAGGCTCTTGCGGCATGTTTTCTGACCCCCATCCCTAAGAAGATTGCCCCTAGTGTAAAAACTCCCAGAAAGAGATTTTCTTCAGTGGAACCGGTACTTCCCAGTGTTGATGCCCCCAAGACCTTTGTCGATGCTCCCAAAACCTGCCCAACCGGCGGTAGGACATTGGAAGGGTCTGAAGGATTGCAGTCATTAACTCCCCTGACTGAAAAGTAATAAGTTGAGTTCGGATTCAAAGCCCCAATTACATAGGTGGTTACATTTCCAACGTTCGGCACGCCGTATTGGAAATTATTAGGGTCAGTTCCATATGAGATTGAATAGTAAGTTACGGGATTTGCGGGTGACCAAGTTAGCCTTACGGAACTTGAGTCAATTCTGTCAAGATTCAATAAACCCGGAGTAGACGGTTTCTGCGCAGTGCACTGTTGCGGACCAGCAGAACTTATATCGCTCGTTCCCCCAACTGCGGGGGGAGGAGATTGTTCACCTGCACATTCATAACCTTTAATTTCAACCCAATTTATTGCAAGCTGCCCCCAGGTTTCGCACCCGGACCAAATATTGTTTTTTAATTTAATTTCAATATTAATTAATCCTGTTAAATTAGGAAGTGGAAATTCAGTTGTAACCCATACTTCCGCACTATCCTGCGCATCGGTGTAGTGGCCAACTAGATTACCATTTGCGAAAACGTCAAAACTATCTAAATTACTTAGTCCGTCAAGATGACGAATAGTTATTTTGTTTGCATAATTTGTACCCACATTTAATGTAAAACTGGCACTTTTTCCTCCTTTGTTACATTCATTTTTACCAACCACCAGACTAAAATTTTGACCACCGTCCCTGCCTCCATAATTGCCGCCTCCAGGATCCGCTCCCCAACCTCCTGCATTATGAGCTGCTTCACTTGTCGAATCTCCCAAATCAATTTTATCTAGATAATTTTCAAGATTTATTGGGTTTTCGCAAGTTAGAGAAGAGGGTACATTATTTTCACACCATACTTCATCCTTCCTTGGATCACCAGAATTTCCTCCGTAAAGAAAATCGTTTTTGTGGCCACTGTGAGCCGAAGTATGCTCATTCCAAGCATCTTCATCAACATCAACTACATTGTAAGGATGTACTTCGCTACTGGTGGAATGACAGACCCAAACTTTATGTTCTTCATTATCCTGACTATGGGCTAGAACTGAAGTTACAAACCTGCCCGCAAAAATTGCTACTACTAAAATAAGTAAACCTGCTAATAACTTCTTCATTTTCTTCCCCTGATAATATAGTAAGAAAAGAATATGTCAACAGGCACTTTAGAAAGAAGAATAAATTGCGGAAACTCCATTAACGTCTCCTGTTGAGAGAGTATCTTTCTTAATCTCGGCTTTCGAACCGTATCCGTACATTGTGTTATCCACATAAGAATTTGTATATTCATCATCAAGTCCCATCCAATGCCCCAATTCGTGGGTCAAAATATCCTGCGCATCATAGGTGTTGGAAAGGGCGCAAGTCGGATTCGATGATTGGTTAGTCCAACTCCAAGACCATTTCTTGTTCATTATGGTATCAACATCTACGGTCTGCCCCGTTGAAGGAATATAGCGGACATAGGTTACGGCCAGTGCGCTTCCTTGGGTACTGCCCCAGGCAATTATATTTCGTCCGTCATAAGCTTGCCTATTGGTGTTAGTATCTACACCTTTCGTAAAAACCACTTTATTTCCCGAGGCTCCGCTCCAACTCGTCAATGCAATATTTGTAAAAGTCGGCAAATTCAAAGAACCCACTGAACTGGGAACATTCGAGGTGTTTAAATTATATGTCCAAGAAGAAGGCAGATGCCACCCGGCAGCACTAACAAGCGCTGAAGAACCAGGGTCAGGTAATCCGCAGACTAAAGAAGAACTTACGCTCCTTGCCGGTTTTTCTTTGTGAACAAAAACCCTAACTTTAATTCCGGGATGTTCCGGGTCATTGTAAATTCCGTCAACTTCGGGAATTTCCTGCTTCTCTTTGGCAATCACTAATCCTCGGCCGGCAAAGAAAGCGAACAAAGAAAATATTAAAAGAAGGATGGAAACTTTCTTCATGATAATGTGTTTATACTACTAATAAAGAAGCCTTCATGTCAATAATTAATATCGACAGAGCCATTTTTAGAAATATCTTTTCCGTTAACGGGAATTTTCAAGGCCCAGCCTAAAGTATTTGCAACTGAAACCCCGACTCTTAGGCCGGTAAAAGAACCGGGGCCGCAATTTACTTCAATTTCTGTAATTTTATCAATTGAGGTTTTTTCCTTCTTTAAAATTTCATCTATAAAAGAAAGAAGTTTTTGCGAGGCGCCGTCTTTTGCCTTTGTTTCAAATTTTTTCTTATCAATTCCCACCACCACTTTTTCTCTATCGCTAGTGTCAATAAATAATTTCATGGTTAATGATTAATGGCTAATGGTTAATAGTAATTTTTCTTTCGTCTTTTCCTAAATTTTCAAACTTTATCCATTGGGCCGATTTCGGAATCATTTTTTTTATTTTTTCAGCCCATTCAATTACCACAATATTTTTGGGGTCTTTCCAAATATCTTCTATCCCTAAATTTCTCACTTCACTTTCGATATTCCCTTCCAGTCTGTATAAGTCGACGTGATAGAAATTTTCACCGTATTTGCGCATTAAAATAAATGTCGGAGAAATTATACGTGCCTTTAGGCCTAATCCTTTTGCAAAACCTTGCACGAAGGTAGTTTTCCCGCTACCCAAGTTGCCCGTTAGGGCAATGACTAATGGCTGATGACTAATGGCTAAATCAACTGCAATTTTTTCGCCCAAGCTTTTAGTTTCGGAGGCGCTTTTGGTAATAAATTCCATATAAAATAAACTGCGAAAGTTGCTCCAATTGTATCAAAAATAATGTCCCGGAAGCGAGGTTCCCGTCCCGGCGTAAAGGATTGGTGAATTTCATCGGTTATCGCGTACAAAAATGCGATTAACAGTGCAAAAAAACCTGCTTTTTTTCTGTCGGCTCCGCTTGCTTTTAAACTCCTAAAAAGTAAAACTGCAAAAATAGCATATTCAACAATATGAGCTGTTTTTTTAAGAATAAAATCCTGCCAAAAAATTTCTGAAGTTTCAATTGACGAAAACGAAGAGAAAGTAAAAATAACCGCCGCCCAAAGGGCTGGTGGAAGCCATGAAACTAGAAATTTAGACACTTTCATTATTATAACCTTCCTTAACATTTTTAAATAACCTAAAGGAAGTATACAAAATCAAACCGACTCCGGGAATGATAAAAAACCAAGGAAGATAAGGGGAACTATTTTGAGTTGTACTTCCCCCAACTTGAGATTCCGGACTTAAGGTCGCCAATCCGCCTCTTAATCCCAAAACTTCAGAATTTGCCGGAGGCGGCGAATCATCCAATAAAGCCATTGGCGTAGCTTTAGTAGTAGGTTTTGGGGTGGGGGTTTTTGAGGGGGTTGGAGATGGGGTGGGGGTTGGGGTAGCGGTTGGACTCGCCGTCGGTGTCGAGGTAGGAGTCGGGGTAGGAGTAGGACAGGGATTTAATGTGCCACCAGAATTATTTAGTCCTTTTGTCGCAACAGAAAACCGATCAAACTTGTCCCCACTCGCCTGCCCGTCTGATAAACTCCCTATAGATTGGGTATTACCGTCGTTCGGTTTACAAATCCCACCACTTTTGCCATAAGAAATAGTGTGCGTAGTCCCATCGCCGCGTGTAAGTGTAACTGTGTCTGTATCATTATTAAGCCAGTTTCCTGAATTCTGATAAACAAAATAACCGCTCGGATAAGAACCTATGGTTCCGCTAAGAGTTTTGGATGGATTAATCTCATCAGATAATGTCCATCCGGTAATGTCAATTGGTTCAGGAGAAAGATTATAAAGCTCAACCCACTCTTCAGACGGACTGAACTCATTTATCACCACCTGTGCGGAGACATCTGCTACTAAAAAGAACAGGAATATAACCACCACCTGAATCAAAATAATTACTTTAATGAATTGATTCATTGAAGTATTTCTAAAGAACCTTCCTAACCTTTTTTTTCTTAATTTGATTTCTTAAATAAACCCAGCCCCCGGATTTTGAACCCCCCATAGCTCCTACTGATGCTATTTTTTCTGCCAAACTTAGTAAGAATTTTTCTATCTTTTCGTTCTGAAGAATATTATTTATAACTTTTCTGTATCCTATTCCGTACTTATAGAATAAAGAATAACCGGCAATTGTAGCAGTACTTACCCTAAGAAGTTCTGAAATTTCTCTATAGTCATAATCCTTCGCAATCAAAAGACCAATAGCCAGTCTTTTTGCAAACATAATTCTTTCGGTTGGGGTTAGAAATTCACTAAAGAAGATCGATACATCTTTCTTTGTAGTTAAGCTCGCAATTGTTTCAAGAAAGGTGTCAAAAATTTCCTCATAAACATCTTTCCTTACTGGATATTTTGATACTTGTGACATTTGATTCAATGAATTAAATCATTGAAGTATTTATCTAATCTATGTTTCTATTGAAGCATTATTGAGGCGTCATGTGCAAATACCAAGACGTGGTTCCGTCTCCATTGTCTACTTTGGCAAAGAGAAGAGCGCCCGGATAGCTTCCTCCACATTGGTACGAACCGCCATAAAGCTTTCCAGCCTTGACTGCCCTAACTTGAGTACTTGAATTGGAATCCAAATCAATTCCGTTGTGGGCTCCGCCCGGATAGAATTGCTGGGCGAAGGTGTGGGAGCCAAAACCTTGGTTAATCTCTATCGGCTCATCCATTGGCCAACGCCAGCCTCCGTGAGGGTTAATTGTTCCATAATAGCCATATTGCGACTCTGGATACGAATAAGTATAAGCTATCGGTCGAAGGAAATTGTTTGGGTCTTGAATAGACGACCCCTGATGAACTTCAAAATGCAGATGTTGACCGCTTGAACAACCGGAAGCAGAAGGAATAACTCTTCCAATAACATCTCCCTCATTCACATCACGCAGGAATGTTTCTTTTCCTTGACCCAAAGAAACTGCAAGTTCAGCGCGGGCGCTGGCCAAAAGCTGCTGGTATTTCTTTTCGTCATTTTTGGTGGCAGAAAGGAGGGCAGCCTTGGCAACTTTTTGAGAATTTAAATTTGCTTTTTGTTTCTCAAGCTCGGCCTGAAGCTCCTCTTGGTCGGTTTTTTGGCCAACATAGGTCGTTTGGGCAGTCTGAAGGCGGGTAAGCAAATCGCGGTCTGCCTCCTGAATACGCTGCAGGTAATGAAACCGGGAAACCGCCTCCCCCAAGTCAGGCGCCGAAACAAGAAGGAAGAAAGGGTCGCCGAGTCTTTGCATTTTATAGGTCTCAACTGCACGTGACGAAAAAGCTCCGGAAAGAGTAGTCAAAGAACCTTCAAGTTGGTCAATCCTGCCTCCCAAAAGGACAATTTTTTCTTCAGTTTGGGAAATTTTAAGAGAGGTTAGTTTAATCTGGGCGTCGTATTGGGCAATTTGATTAGATAAAGTCTTTTTTTGCTCGCCGGTTTTTTGGAGAAGCGCATCAAGGCAGGCAATCTTTTCTGAAAGATTTGGTTTATCATCACAAACTTCGGCTTTGGAAATTCTTGTCAGTCCGAAACCTAAAATCAAAAGAAGAGAAACTAAGAAACCTATTTTTACAAATTTCATCGAGATTTCTTGGCCCGAGAAATTGCCAGCATACTCCCGCTAGTTGCCAAGAAAGCTCCCACCATAAGTTCAACAACCAAGACAATTGCGAAAAACCCTAAAAAGTTTAAGGTTCCCTTGGGAAGAACCTGAATGTCCCCAAAATAGCGCACAATATTGGGAGATAAGTAAAGCCAAATGATAAATGAGCTAAGCCAACCTATCAAAACTCCGGCCGTTGCATAAATTAAAGCCTCCAAAACAATCGGGCTTCTTATAAAGCCCGGTGTGGCCCCGATTAAATCAAGTATTCCGACTTCTTCCCGTTTGGTTGTCATTCTCATCCCGATAATCACCAGCAGAACCAAAAATGAAGTAGCCGAAAGAATACCCACAAAAACTCCGCCGCCAATTCGGATGTACCAAATGATTGTTCTTAACCGCGAAACAACGCTTCCCAACGTTTTTTCGCCGCCGAGAGAGGCAGTAAAGCCAACCGAATCGACAATTCCCTCCTCTTTGGTCTCTTCTATAACTTTTTCGGCAAAGGATAAATCCGAAACCGAAAACTCCAAAGAAGCCGGGAAAATCGAGGGTGAAACCAGCTGGGCCAGAAGGGGATTATCGACGGTTGCCTCTTTGTAAATCTCTAGTGCTTCTTCTTTGGAAACATACTTTACGTCTTTAACTCGTGAATCACCGGTTAACTTATTCTGAAAAGCAGAAATTGCTTCGGGAGTTGCCTCACTTTTCAAAAAGGCAATAATTTGCGGACGAGTTTCAAAGTACTTCAATAAATTTCCCGAAGAATAGACCAAAACAGAAAGCATCGTCGCCACAAAAAAAGTCAGACCAAGTACAACTATAGCGGAAATTGCTTGAAAGGGTGAGCGCTTTATATAGTCCAGGGCTACTTTGAAATAAATGTTTTTCATGTCTCCTCCACCTTAACTTTCATTTTCGTATGAACCTTTTCTTTGGACTCTTTAGAAACCATTTTACCATTCTTTATCTCAATAACCCGCTTATTCAATTTTTCAACAATCATTTTGTTATGCGTGGCCATAATTATTGTTTTTCCCTCCTTATTAATCTTTTCAAAAAGGTCCATCACACCCTCCGCCGTTTCCCAATCTAAATTTCCAGTCGGCTCGTCAGCCAAAATCAGTTTGGGATTAACCACCAACGCTCTGGCCAAGGATACTCTTTGAAGTTCTCCTCCGGAAAGTTGGGCCGGAAAAAGTTCCGACCGGTCAAACAGACCCACAAGCTTTAAAATTTGATCAACCCGCCCCTGCCACTCGCTTTCATCAACTTCTATTACCGCCAAAGCAACCTCGACGTTTTCTCTTAGGGTTCGCTCCGGCAAAACTTTAAAATCCTGAAAAACAACGCCTATTTTTTGCCTTAAAAAAGGGATATCCTTTTCGGCAAGTGCTCCCACATTTTCACCGTCAAAAATTATTTCGCCGGAATCGGGCGAAAGTTCCCTTAAAATAAGTTTAAGAAGTGTGGTTTTGCCGGCTCCCGAGGGCCCCATTATGAAGACAAATTCGCCCTTTTCTATATCAAAAGTAACATTATCGAGAGCGATTATATCGCCAAAACTTTTTGAAACTTGCTTGAAGCTGACAATCCCCATAGATTAAAGGGTACCAGATGAAGAAGATTTACTCAATAACTTTGACCTTACCGACGTCCATTAACCAGCCGGCTTTTCTGCCTGAAGTCGTCTCTCCCCAAACCTGAACTTTTTTGCCGACAAAATCCTGAAGATTGATAACCGTTGAGGTTAAATAAACATTTTGCGAAACACCTCCCGAACGCTCAAGATGGTGCGTACCTTCACCGCTAATTCCGCCTTCAAGCAAAGTGCCTTCCGCCGAATCCTTAAAGTTCTTTTCATCAGCCATTCCGGCTTCACTGGCGCCGGTTTTTACCCCGGGGAGAGTACTTGCACCTCCACTCCCGCCTCTTCCCGATAGGACCCAGCCGGTTCCCAGTCCCAAAAGAATAACTACGACAACTCCAATCCCCGAGATGGCAAAATTCTTAACACTAAATTCCTGAAATTTCTTGACAAGAGGGTGATTAGGGATTTGACCCAAGTTGGGAGTATTCGGTGCTTGTTTTTGTGGTTCCATAATCAAATTATAGTTATACTATGAATTTCAATATAACACCCTGCTAAATATTTTTCAATTCCGCTTCAATAAAATCATCAATTTCGCCGTCTAAAACCGCTTCGGTATTTGCAGTTTCAACCTCCGTTCTTAAATCTTTAACCATTTTATAGGGATGCAGAACATAGCTTCTGATTTGGGTTCCCCAGGAAGCGGGCCTATATTCTCCTTTAATCTCCCTTTTAGTTTCTTTGGCTTTTTCCTGCGATGCCAGCCAAAGCTTGGACCTTAATAAATTCAAGGCATTTTTTCTATTCTGTTCTTGGAATCTTTCGGACTGGGCGGTAACGGTAATTCCGGTTGGTTTATGAATTAAACGAACGGCTGTTGAAACTTTTTGAACGTTTTGCCCGCCTTGAGAAGAACTTCTGAAAAACTGCCAATCCAAATCCTCTTCTTCTATTTTAATATCCGGCAAATCCACATCTTCAAATTCCGGCAAAACCTCAACCAAAGCAAAAGAAGTTTGACGAAGCTTGTCCGCATTAAACGGAGATTGTCTGACCAGCCTGTGGGTTCCCGCTTCTCCTTTTAAGTAGCCGTAGGCGTATTTGCCATCTACCTTACAGGTAACACTTTTAATACCCGCTTCCTCGCCGGCCGTCGAATCCAAAATAGAAAGTGTCCAGCCGCGTCTTTCACAAAACCGGCTATACATCCGAAGCAGCATGTTGGCCCAATCCATAGCTTCAGTCCCTCCTTGTCCGGCATGGATGGAGACTATAGCGGTTTTATCGTCATACTTGCCCGAAAGGAACGATTTTAAATTTAGTTTCTCAAATGCTTTTTGGGTCTTTGCCACCTCTTTGGCAAGCTCCTGGGAAAGGTCTTCTTGGCCACTTAGTTCCCTTAAGGTCTCTATCTCTTCTTTGAGTTTCTTGACCTCCTCAATTTCACTTTTTAGATCCGAAAACTCCTGAAGCAGCTTTTTGGCATTATTTTGGTCATTCCACAAGGAAGGGTCCGAGGTTTTTGCCTCAAGCTCACGAAGCTTAACCTCTTTTTCTTCCAGCTTAAAATTGGCAAAATAAACTGCAAATTTTTTGGCCAAATCGCGGATTTTCTCTTTAATATCCTGCATGTGACTCAAAGTATAGCAGAAGCCTAGGGAGCACAGATAAGTTTCTTTACTTTGGCCAAATCGCTGGGGGAAAGGGCTTGAAAACTTCTCAAAACTTCTTCCGGAGCCGTCTTAATTTTGGCATTTGAAGACGGAATCTCCGTTGAAACTCCTAAAACACTTACAAGCTGTGACCGGCTGGCATCAAGGAATGATAAAATCGGCTGCGGTGCATTCTTCCAACCGACAATTTCGGTGATTGCGGTTTTGCCCCCGACTATCAAAAAACCCTCTAAAATTAGCGCCAGCAAAAAACCGAAAAAAATTCCAAAAAGCGCCCCCTTAAACGACCATTCGATAAAATGCCTTCTGACTTGAGCCATTGTTAAAACTAGAAGAAAAATCAAAACCAGCACAATTCCTGCTTGCAAATAGGACGGAGAAAAAGAAAGATTACCAAGATTTAAATTAAATTTCGGAGAAAAATTGGAAAAGATTTGGGCAAGATCCATCACTAATTATTATACCCTATTGAGGAGTTGCAGTCGGGGTTGCTGTCGGAGTTGCCGATGGAGAAGCTGTTGGTGTTGGTTTTGGTGTCGGGGAGGCAGACGGCTTGGCTGTTGCTCCTTTTCTTAGACCCGTAACAATCAAAACGTCTGTGGTTATTGTTGATGATGTTTTAGTATCAACAGCTTTATAAACCTCCTCAAGTTTTGACGCAATTTCATCAATTGCTCCCGCATCAAGAGTTTTTGCGAAAGTTACAACGGTCGTTGTGCTATCTTGGTTTGAGGCATTTGCCGTCTTTATATTTTTGTATCCCAAATTTGCAAGAACACCTTGGAGATAAGCCCCCTCGCCCGTTATACCTGTACCGTTTTGTATTTCTATCTTGACCTTGCTTCTGTCGATTGGCTTTGGTGATTCAGTGGGTTCCGGAGTGGGAATGGTTGATGTATCGCCTGATTCGGGAGTGGCTGTCGTTGCCGGCTCATTAGCCGACCTTGTAGCAAAGAAGAAAACTCCGCCTGCCCCCAATAGTAAAAGTCCTATAAATATAATTACCCATTTATTCATTTTTCCTGCCGGTTTTTGTGGTTGAGAAACCGGGAAACCGACCGAAGGAGTAGGATTTGTTGAAACCGGCGTGTTTTCGTTCATGTGCCGCGAGTATAACCATATGTATCAGACTTTGTCAACCCTGATTATCTCGGGGTCAACCCCTTCTCGCGCAACCGCTAGTTCCGGAACAATCGTAGTGACAATTCTCACACAATTTACCATCAACCCCAAGAATTTTTCTTCGCCCACTGCGTGGATGGAAATTTTCATCTAGGGGCGTACATTCCATTCTGCCTAAAATTCTACCAATCAATTTCGGATCAGCATCATCAAGCTGGTCCAAAATATCGGCCAATTTGAATTGACTTTTACCATCCCCTTCCAAACTTGAAACACCCTTCTGAACAGGATTGCAGAGGTAGGTTTGCGATTCTGATTCCTTTCGAATTCCATTTCTCATGTTCAATAAATTATAGGATATAAGTAAAATAATTTCAATTTAATGTCGATAGATTTCCCTTCTATGTCCCATTCTCAAAATCACAACAGTTTTATTTTTAATATCAAAAACTATTCTATAATTTCCGGCTCGCCATCTGTAAGTTCCAATTTTTGGGTTTGTTAGCCTTTTGGCATTTGATGTCGGATTTTGAAGATAAGCTTCAATTTTGTTTTTAATTTTTCTTTTTGCAACCCGGTCAAGTTTTTTTATGTCTTTGAAGGCGCTTTTTGTATAAACTACCTTGTAGTTCATTATATTTCACCGAAGATTTGTTCGTGAGTGAAAATCTGACCCTTTTTATATTCTTCACGCGCCTTTTTGATACTTGCTAAATATTTTTTGTTTGAAAGCGCCAAAAGGTCTTCAAAAAGATCGATATCGACAATCGCAGAAGTGATTTTGCCTTTTTTGGCAACGAGAAGATAATCTCTTTTTTTTACTTCCTCAAGAGTATCGGCGAGATTATTTCTTAACGTTGTGGAACTTACAACATTCATGTCAAATTCTATTGTACATTTAAAATGTACGTTGTCAAGCGGGGGGCAACTGGGGATAATGACATCTCTTCCATTTAACCGGTTTTCCATTTGCATCCACTTTTCCACACCAACACGGGTCGTTACGGCCGATTTTTTTGGGATTAGGTTGTGAGTTCTGTGTAGTGGGATTAGAACTAAACGCTGGTTCGCCTACCTGCGAGGCTTGTTCCGCACCTCCCGCAAGGCCGGTTGTATCCGATGTATCGATATTCTCGCGGGCTTGGGCAAGCGGAATTTCGCTTTGGGGAGCAACCCCGATTCTAAATAGTCTATGGGCAAGTTCTTCGTTAATTTTATCCATCAAATTCTCAAAAAGCGTGTAGGCTTCGTTTTTAAATTCAATTAAGGGATCTCTTTGGCCGTAGGCTCTCAAAGTTACTCCCTCTCTCAAATCATCAATGTGGTCAATGTGGTCAATCCAAAGGTGGTCAATTGCCCCCAAATAGGCATATTTCTCAATTTCCCTCATTACCGATTCTCCAACTTGGGACTCACGGGTTTTATGAACAGTGTCAACAACTTTTAACAAAAATTCTTTAATATTCTCTTTTCCCTCTATCTTTTCAAGCTCACTTTTAAATTTCTTAATCGAAGCATCGTCAAATGGCACAATTTCCATAAACAAAACCAGAATTCTTTCGTAACTAAGCTCGCCTTCAAGAATTTTGTCTATTAGTTGTTCAATTTTTTCCAAAACTTCATTTTTTATATCCTTCGACTCCAAAATTCTTCGCCTTAATTTATAAATAATGTCTCTTTGCTGATTGGCAACGTCATCAAATTCAACAAGTCGTTTTCTGATGTCAAAGTGAAAGCCCTCGACTTTAATCTGGGCTTGTTCAATTGCCCGGGAAACCAAAGAATTTTCAATAGGCGTCTCTTCCGGCAAAGAAAGCTTATCCATCAACGAACTAATTTGCTCCCCGCCGAAAATTCGCATCAAATCATCCTCTAAAGAAAGATAAAAACGGGAAGCGCCGGGGTCTCCCTGACGGCCTGAACGACCCCTAAGCTGATTGTCAACGCGACGGGCCTCGTGTCTTTCGGTTCCAATTACACAAAGTCCTCCGGCTTTTACAACCTTGTCGTGTTCTTCTTCCCATTTTTTGCTTGCCCCGCGAAGCGCAGATGTTGCGGGGTCCGGCTTCCCTCCACCCAAAACAATATCAACTCCGCGCCCTGCCATATTTGTTGCAACTGTCACACCCCCGACTTTCCCTGCATCTGCAATAATCGATGCCTCCTTCTCGTGGTTTTTGGCATTAAGAACATTGTGGGGAATTTTCTTGCGTTTTAAATACTCGGAAATTATTTCATTTTTTTCAATCGATGTCGTACCGACCAAAACCGGCTGGCCTTTTTTATGCAACTCTTCAATTTCGGCAACTATCGCCCCGTATTTACCCCGCAGGGTTTTATAAATCATGTCCGACTTATCTTTTCGAATCATATCCTTATGGGTTGGAATTACGACGACATCCAATGTATAAATTTTCTTAAACTCCTCGGATTCGGTTGCAGCAGTTCCAGTCATTCCCGAAAGATGCTCGTACATTCTGAAGTAATTCTGAAAAGAAATTGTCGCCAGAGTTTTACTCTCCTGCTGAATGACCACTCCTTCCTTGGCCTCAACTGCCTGATGGAGTCCGTCGCTCCAGCGCCTGCCCACCATCAAACGCCCGGTAAATTCATCAACGATAATGACCTGATTTTCTTTAACCACATAATCCCTATCTTGTAAATATAGAGTTCTTGCCCGAAGTGCATTTTCAATATGATGAATCGCTTCAAAGTCTTTTTCATACAGATTGTCGACTCCCAGGATTTTTTCAACCCGCTCTATTCCTCTCTCGGTAAGGGTCGCGCTTTTGGCTTTTTCATCAACAGAATAGTCGGTATCTGAATTTAATTTATCAACCAACTGGGCAAATTTGTAATATTTATCCGTTGGCTCCGTGTCGGGCATGGAAATGATAAGCGGGGTTCTGGCTTCATCAATTAAAACGGAATCGACCTCATCGACAATCGCAAAATAATGGCCTCGCTGGACCATCTCGGGAAGTGCCGAAACCATGTTGTCTCTCAAATAATCAAAACCAAATTCGTTGTTTGTCCCATAGAGAATATCGCTTTGATAGGCAAGTTTTCTTTCAGCGCCCTTAAGATGGGAGAGTCTTTCATCTCCATGGCTTGTGTCGCTAAATTTCGGGTCAAAAACAAATGATTTTCCTTCCTGAATTATCGAACCCACAGAAAGGCCGAGAAGATTAAATATAGGTCCATTCCAACCAGCGTCACGCCGGGCCAAATAGTCATTAACCGTCACAAGGTGTACGCCCTTGCCGGTGAGGGCACGAAGGTAAAGTGCCGGAACGGCCGAAAGGGTTTTACCTTCACCGGTTTTTTGCTCGGCAACCTTGCCTTCAAAAAGGGCAACGGCCGCCATCAGCTGAACGTCAAAAGGCCTCAAACCAATTGCGCGCTCGGAGGCCTCCCGGACTACCGCATAAGCCTCGGGCAAAATATCTTCCAATGTTTCGCCCTTCTTGAGCCTTTCTTTAAATTCCTCTGTTTTTTCTTTGAGTTTTGGAGTTTTTTCAGTTTTGAGTTTTTTCTCGAACACGTTTATTTCGTCTACTATTTTCTGAAGTCTATCAATTTCTCTTTGATTTAAGTCCAAAAGTTTGGAAAAAATATTTAACATCAGTCTTTATTGTAACAAATAAACATTACGTTGGCCTCCGGATAGAAATATTCAACTTTAGAAAAAACTTTTTCCAATTTCTTGCCGAATTTCATAGCCTCCGGTCTTTTTTTCCCATAATAAAGTCGATTAAAAACTGCAACACCGCCACTTGCAAGGACAGTCCTTACAAGCTGTATATAGTTTTCGCTTTGGAACTTTTCAGGAACTTCATGGCCCTTATAAAGGTCAACAATGATTAGTTCATAGTTCATGGTGCATAGTTCACAGAAACGCAAAGCGTCTTGGATTTGAATATCTACCTCGGCTTTATCCAGTCCCATATATTTCCTTCCCATCTTAACCATAACGGGGTCGATATCGACTCCGGTGATTTTTGCTTCGGGCCAAAATTTCCTTACCAACTTCGCCGCACTTCCTCCCCCCAGACCTAAAATCAGACAATTTCGTATCTCGTATTTGGTATTTGGTATCTGGCGGAGTGTCTGTTTCCAGATGTCCTCGACCAAACCCCCCGATTGCGTGAGATTTTCCACCTGAATATGTGTTCCAAACGCCAAATTCTTTACAACTTTAATCTTACCGTTTATAGGGGACTTAACTTCCTCCAAAACTTTTGTTCCCAGTGAAAAATCCACAAATCCAATTATACATCCGAACTATTTACTTCGGTCATTTTTCGGATTAAAATGGCTAGCATGGTTTCTACTCCGTTACCAGAGGTTTTAAGGCCTAAAAAATTATCTCAATTTGTCGGACAAAAACATCTCGTAGGAAGGGACGGCGTTGTAAGGAAACTCTTAAAAGCCGCCAAAGAAACCGGCCTGCCTGCCGGCGAGGCAGGATTTTTTCCATCTTTAATTTTTTGGGGACCTCCGGGAAGCGGAAAAACAACCTTAGCAAGAATAATAGCGGGGCAGCTTAAGAAAGAACTTTATGAGTTTTCGGCGGTGGACACTTCAATCAAAAAAATTGAGGGAGTGTTAAAAAGCGGAGGGCTTCTTTCACCGCTTATAATAATTGATGAAATCCATAGGTTCAATAAATCCCAGCAGGCAAAATTCCTTCCGTATGTAGAGCGGGGCAGTATCGTTTTGATTGGCGCGACAACTGAAAATCCTTCTTTTGAAATAATCGGACCTCTTTTATCACGCTCCCGGGTACTTACACTAAATCAGCTTTCTGAAAAAGATTTACTTAAGATTTTGGGGCGTGCATTAAAACATCTAAAGAAAAAATTAACTAAGGATGCTGAAAAGTTTTTGTTGGAAGCGAGTAATGGCGATGCTCGTGTGATGCTAAATGTTTTGGAAATTGCATCTGCCCTCCACCTAGTAGGTGAATTAACTATAAGTGATGTTGAGACAGCACTACAAAGAAGACAATATACTTTTGATAAAAACGGTGAGGATTTTTATAACACAATTAGCTCATATATTAAGGCTATGAGGGCTAGTAATGTCGATGCAGCCCTCTATTATCTGGCTAGAATGGTTGTTGCCGGTCAAGACCCACTCTATATTGCACGCAGAATGGTGGTGTTTGCTTCAGAGGATGTAGCCTCCCCTACTGCATTAGTAGTAGCAAACGCAGTTTTCCAAGCCTGTCAGCAGATTGGCTATCCAGAGTGTCAGGAAAACCTTGCTGCGGGAACTGTATACCTTGCTACTTCCAAGAAAGATAGAAGAGCCTACGAAGCCTACATGAGAGCCTTAGAGGATGTTAAAAAGTTTGGGAATCTTCCTATCCCCCTTCAAATCCGTAATCCAGTCACAAAACTTATGAAGGATATTGGCTACGGTGAGGGATATGAGAAATACACAAAAGAAGATTTACTGCCTGATAAATTAAAGGGTAAAAAATACTATTAAAACTTTTTTGTTCCCAACATAAAATCCGTTGTGCTATTATACGGTATTGTGGAAAATCAAAGACCATCCTTATCAGAAGTTTCAGATAGTTTAATTTCGACAATGAAAGAAAGTGGGAGGACCGATGTTTTATCGAAATTAATCTTGGGGGGTATTAAGCTAGCTCCCGAAATGGCTCAAAAGTTTGGAGTAAGCGAGGAGGTAGTACTTGAAATGTTGTTTACATTCACAGCATTAGCCGAAGAAAAATCAGACGATAAAAATTCTTCTTAAGGAATTGGTGGGGTTACTTTCTCAAGGGACATTACTTCACGGGCAGCTCCACAGTCAGTGACAATATACGTTTTTCCACCAACTGTAATTTCAACTTCTGGAAATTTTTCAATTTTTTTAATCTTTCCTTTTGCAACTTCATATAGAAGTCTTCTAATCTGTCTAGTCACCAGCTCATGAGCATTCTCTAATTTCACTTCATCTTCACTTAAGGCCATTGGCAAGGTTATTCTAAATCTTCCTAAAATATTTTCAACCATAAGTTTCTCACTTCTCACTACTCACTACTATTTTCTCTTTCCCCATCCATTTTCTCAAAACTTCAGGGACAATTGCCGAGCCGTCCTCTTGCTGATAGTTTTCCAAAATTGCAATCATGGCGCGTCCCAAAGCTATGGCTGTCCCATTTAGGGTGTGTAGATATTCATTATTACCGCCTCGCCTGACTTTTATATTTAACCTTCTTGCCTGAAAATCAGTAGTGTTACTGGTGGAAGTTACCTCACGGTATTTATCCTGCGAAGGCATCCAAGCTTCAATGTCATACTTGCGAGATGCGGCGCTACCCAAATCACCACTGGCCATTTTTACAACTTGATATGGAATTTTAAGTTCTTGCCAAATTTCTTCTTCAACTTCCAAAAGTTTTTCGTGCCAAGAATCGGACTCTTTGGGCAAACAGAAAATCACCATCTCAATTTTCCTGAATTCATGAACCCTCAAAATTCCACGAACATCCTTTCCATAACTTCCCGCCTCTGTCCGATAACAATACGAGTATCCGGCATATTTAAGGGGTAAAACTTTTTCATCCAATACTTCGTCGGTGTGCAATCCAACAAGGGTGATTTCCGCTGTCGCGATTAAATCCAAATCCTCCCCTTCAATGTTATAGACTTGTCTTTCTTTTTCGCTCCTTGCTTGAAAACCACAGCCGACTAAATTTCTTTCCTTTGCAACATTCGGGGTAATAACCGGAACAAAACCTTTTTCAATTAGTTTGTTGAAGGCGTAGTTTGCAAGTGCCATTTCAAGAAGCACTCCATCGTTTTTGATGTAATAAAATCCGGATTGGGCGACCTTGGCCCCTCTTTCCAAGTCGATGGTATCGGTTAACTGACCAATCTCTACATGGTCACGGACTTTGAAGTCAAACTTTTTTGGCTCGCCAACTTTTTTAATTACTTCATTGTCTTCTGCGCTGCCGACTTTTACATCATCGGCTGATGGATTCGGAATCTTTAGAGCTAATTCATCAAATTCTTTCTCAATTTTTCGCAGTTTTTCCTCTTTCCCCTTGAGTTCTATCTTTAATTTCTTACCCTCGGCAATATCATCCTTAGTGAGCTTGTTGCGTCTTGCACGAAACTCCTCAACCTCTTGAATAAGTTTTCTTCTCTCGGCATCTGCCTTCAAAAGTTTATCAACAATCCCGCCATCAAAACCTTTATCTTTTGTGGCTTTTTTAACTCTATCTTTATTTTCCCGAATGTATTGAATATCTAACATGTCTAAATTATACCCAATTCCTTGAACCATTCATACCAAACTGACTCTAGACCCGGAGATTCCTGCCATTTATCTTCCAAAATTCTCCCTTCCAAATATAATCTAGTCTTATTAGCAAGTTTTTTGATATCATCTTTGTCGTACCACCCAGCTTGTTTGGTTTCATCATGACTCGGTTTTAGTTCTCCATTAGCTTTTACTTCATAGATTTTCCAATAATGCCAACTTCCCCCTTCTCTGCGACATTTATTATTTTTTTTACCTTCGGTCAGTAACTTCAATTTAATTAGATTAAGTCCAACTTCCTCTTGGACTTCCTCTTTTGCAGCATTTTCAAAACTTCCTTTATCATCAATATGTCCAGCAGGGGGAGCAAAACCAAACGGGAATAATTTCCTTTCTATTAAGAGAAGTTTTCCGTCTTTCCAGATGAGCATCCCGACACTTTTGTTATCGCAAGTTTTTGCCATTAGATTTATAAGATTTTTGAATAGTCTCCGTTTAAAACAATTGGTTCTATTGTTAAAAGTTCATCAATAATATAGGGTTGGTTTGGAAGCGGATTCAGGGCATAAATTTTCTTTTTTCTATAGTATGCAAATCCCATTTCAAGGAAGGTATTTGCTCCAATATAATTTCCAATCTCTTTTTTGGTTACATTTACAACTAAGATTGCATCAGAATTTTCAATTTTATCCAAGTGTTCATTTATAAATTCAAACTTTTTCTTAGCTTCAACTCTTTTTGTATTATCTTTTTCCCAATAATCAACTCCTTGGGCTTTAACTGGCATAAGAACTTTATGCCCCAGTTTTTCAAGCTGTTTTTTAGCTTTTAACATTTCATCATAAAACTTAATTGAGCCGCAAATTGCGATTTTCATATTTATTTGAGTTTCCTGACCAACTCTCTTGGAGTTTTGACAGCTTCTCTAAACAATACTTTTCTACAAAGCTCCTCATCTTTATCAGATAAAACATATATTGGTTTTCCAAGAGCAACGGCATAACCTAACTCCAAAGTAGAGCTGTTACCACAATAACCACCTTTATTGTAAAGAAAAACGACGTCCGCCATTCTGATTTTGTAGAAATGATCGTGGGTGAGACCTAAAGCTACAAATTTTTTGCGGTAATCCGAAAGTTTATCCCATTCTTCATCGCGGCCATGGAAGTATGGTTCATAAACTATAACACCCAACTTCTTAAGCTTACTTGCAAATTCTCTGGCTTCTTTTTTGAATCGGCCGCTGCCGCAAATCACAATGCTTTTCATAATCCTAAGTCCGGGGCAATTGATTGCATCGCAGTTAGTGCAATTTGGATAAATTCATCAAGCGGAATATTGAGTCTTGATTCACACTCCGCAATTTGTTCTCTTTTGACTCCGGCTGCAAAGGATTTTTCCGGCCATTTCTTTTTAACAGACTCGACAGTCACGGAAGCCAGTTTTTTGTCGGGTTTAACTAAAGCAACTGCAACAATTAAACCTGTTAGTTCGTCGCAACAATATAAGGCCCACTGCATTTTTGTTTTCGGAAGCTTGCCTTCGTGAAACCAGCCGTGCGACTCAATCCCGGTCAGCAACTCATCATCGGTTTCCCCAAGTTCACGGACCCATTGAGCCATCAGTTTTGCGTGTTGTTCAGGCTTTTCTTTTGTAAGTTCATAATCCCCATCATGCAAAAGTCCAACGAGTCTCCATTTTTCTTCGTCTTCTTTGAAATATTTTGCCAAAGCCCGCATAACCGCCTCCACCGAATAGCAATGCCGTCTCAAATTCTGCGACTGCATCTTGGCGTGTAAAAGTTTTATCGCTTGCTCCCTTGTTATCATATTTTCGCTTTAATGATTCAAATCATTGATACAAATTACATTTCTTCCGGAATAAAAAATTCTGTTTGAATATTATCAGGATCTCTAAAAGCAACATAGGGGTACTTATCTGCAAATCGTTCAAGTCCAGCATTTTTAATTCTCATTTCGTCCAATCTCGCAATTATCTTTTTAAGTTCACCCAAGGTTTTTAATTCAAAAGCGATATGGTCAAGGCCAATTCTTCTTTCATCAAATCTATCTTTCGGATACTGCTTTTCCCACTGGACAAACCAGCAGGGAATTCCAACTTTCAAAAGGCTCAAAGAAAATTTATTATCCATTGGTAATTTTACCTGAAATAACCTTTCATAAAACTTCTTGGTTCTTTGAATATCAGAAACAGTTAAGGTTGTATGTGCAATTCCATATCCTTTAATCATTTTTCAGGTCTAAGGGTAGGAAAAATAATTGTATCTTTGAGGGTTGGTTGGTTGGTAAGAATTGCAGTTAAACGGTCAATTCCCATTCCCCAACCCGCTGTCGGCGGCATACCATATTCCAAAGCCCTTATATAATCTTCATCAAAGGCCTCATGCTCCTCTTTCCCTTTTTTACCAAGTTTTTCGGACTCGCGCCAACGTTCTGCCTGGTCTTGCGGGTCGTTAAGTTCGTTATAGGCATTGATTACCTCTTCTCCTGCAACTAAAAGCTGGAATGAGGCCGTTTTTCTGGGGTCATTGGGTGTCCTTTTTGCCAGGGTAACAAATTCCGTGGGTCTTTCTGTCAGAAAAAGCGGCCCCACCAACTTCGGCCGGGTGGTCTTTTTGTATAAAGCATCCAAGGTCGCGCCATAGCCGACAATCCCTCTTTTTTCAATCTCAATTTTTTTCTTTTTTATTTCCGAAAAGATTTTTTCTTCTGTGTCTGCTTCGTCAATATCTATTCCGGTTTCTTTTAAAATAGCCTCTCGATAAGTAATTCTTGGCCAGGGTGGTGCAAAATCCAAATTTTTTCCTTGATATGAAACCTTGGTCGTCCCAAAAAGCTGCTTAACCAAATTTGCAAGCATGCTTTCGGTGAATTTCATTAAATATTCATAATCAACATAGGCCCAGTAAAATTCGAGCATGGTAAATTCAGGATTGTGGGCCCTGTCCATTCCTTCATTCCTAAAATCTTTACCAATCTCATAAACTTTTTCTATCCCGCCTACAATTAATCTTTTAAGATAAAGTTCATCAGAAATTCTTAAATAAAAATCGCAATCTAGAGCGTTATGATGAGTTATAAACGGTTTGGCCAATGCCCCCCCATAAATTGATTGGAGTATCGGAGTTTCCACTTCCAAAAATCCATAATCATCAAGATATTTTCTTAAATATTTAATAACTTCCGTTCTGGTAATAAAAACTTTTAAAACATCCTCATTTAGAAGCAAATCGACATAGCGCTGCCTGTATCTTTCTTCAACATCTTTTAAGCCGTACCACTTTGAAGGCAAAACTCTTATAGCTTTAGATAAAAGTTGATATTCTTCTACATCAACCGTCGTTTCGCCTGCCGGAGTCTTAATAACTTTCCCTTTTGCCGCAAAAAAGTCTGCTACATCAATCAAAGAAAATTGGTCAAAAGCTTTTCCTAGTTTTTTCTTCTGTAAAAGAAGTTGGATTTTCCCTGAACCGTCTTTAAGGTCAACAAAAACTACTCCGCCATGCTTTCTTAATGACCAAATCCGACCTGCCACAAGAACCTTCTTTCCCAACGCCTTTCTTGCTTGGGAAATCTTGATAAGCTCACCAGAAAGCTTAATTTTTGGGGGATACGGAGTAATTCCAAGTTTTTTTAGTTCTTCTAATTTTTCCTTACGATCTTTTTGAATCACTTCAAAGGACGTTGTCATCGCCTTAGTATACGCGAGAAGCTTATTCTATCGCAAGAATTTCGTACACAATCTTGCCCGCCGGGGCTTCAACTTCAATTTTTTCTCCGACTTTTTTGCCGATTAAAGCCGCCCCAAGGGGACTCTCGGGAGATATTTTTTTATTCTTCGGATCTGCTTCCCATTCCCCAACCATCTCAAAAATTGTTTTTTGTCCGTCGACACGGACCGTAACTTTTTTACCGATATCAACCGCTCCTTTCTTCCCATTCCCATTTACTACACTGGCATTTTTCAAAACCCCTTCAAGCTCCAAAATTCTGCCATCAAGAAATTCAAGTTCTTCTTTGGCATTTGTGTAGTCGCTGTTTTCCGCAAGATCGCCTTGCGATCTCGCATAAGAAAGCCGCTCGACCAGTTTGGGACGTTTAACGTTTGCCAATTTCTCGAGTTCGTCTTTTAAAGTATTAAAACCCTGTTTTGTAAGTTGTACTTGTTTTGCCATTTTTTTTAGCTCAAAAAAATCCCTCTCTTATTTGGTTGGAGATTAAGATAACTTTCTTTCTCCAACGTTTATCTACCCTTGATAATAAAGGGAAGATAGGCCGAAATAAGTGAGGGTTTCATCATGAACAAAAGTGAATTTTAGACCCGGAAATCTCGAAAGTCAATACTTCGATCTGATTCAGTATTGATCCTTCTATGTCAAAAAATAGTAGTTTATCCAGAGCGCAGTCGAGGGATTGATGCTGAGCATCGTCGAAGCATCAATATTTCAATCTGACTCAATATTGAAGTACACCCGTCGGGTGGATTTGTATTGACACCCCTCATCTTTTGTAGCCCTACAAGCTTATTTGTTTTGGCGCGAAGAATGATTTACTATGCTATACTATGTCAGAATTGGAACAACGAGTGGAACAAGTAGCCCCAACTCCTAAAAGCTACGGCGAACTCCTTATTAAATTTAATAAAAACAACAAGCAAGAAGGTTTATTGAAAGGAGAACTACTAAAATTCAATATCGAAAACGATGTCTTCACTGTCTACAATCCAGCACCAGTTATCATCGACGGGCAAACGTATCTCTGGGCACGAGTCGAGGAGAGAAAAACCGAAAAAGATTCGGTTGTACGGCTTTTCAAAGAGGGAAAAAACGGAGTGTGGGATATTATTGGAAAGGCACCTGTTTTTGAAAGGCTGCAAGACCCTTTCTATTGCGGAGTGATTGACGGCTATCATATCCTTGGCGGAAACCAAATATCTGAGGTTGCAGAGTCTCCTGATTTAGAATATAGAACAACTTTTTATCGTTATAAAAATTCATTCACTGAACTGGTAAATCCAAATGGGGATATCTGCGATCCTTTTGCCGTTGGACCAAGAAAAATAAAGGGTATTCGACTGATTCAAAGAGAGAACGGCCCGCCTAGACTCGGCGAGGCTGGTCGCATTAGTGTTTTTTATAGACCGCAGGGTCAGTTCGGCGGACGGGGAAGGATAGGATATTTTGAAACAGAATCTCTTGATACATTAGAAAACGTTCTTGCAGATTATGATCAAAAAAAAGATCCAAAAACTTTGGTCCAGCGTTTATTTATTGACCAAGGATCGGGTGACGAAGAATGGGGAGGAGCAAACCAGCTTTTTAACCTACCTGACGGGAGAATTGGAGTCTTGGGCCACATCGCCGGTTTTGGTGAAAACAGTCCTAAAAAAAACTATTACCCGATAACGTTTATCTTTTATCCTGAAACCAGATCGGTGAGCAATGTTCAAATGATTGCTACTGCCGAACAATTTCCACCAGTTAAGGTAAAGAAAAGTGATTTAGGGAGCATATGTTATAGTTGTGGTCTGATTAGGTTAGATAATGGTTATGCCTGGTTGTATGTGGGAATAGGAGACACGAAAGCAGGACGCATTCTCATTAAAGATCCATTTGGGACATAAAGTCGCTCTAGGACATTTAACACAGAATCTTTTTTGGTGACCCCATTGGGACTCGAACCCAAGTTCCCAGAATGAGAATCTGGTGTCCTGGACCACTAGACGATGGGGCCCCGTAGAACGGGGTAAACCAATGGTATTTTAGCAAATTTAAGAGTGGAAAACTAATTTGCGGCTAAGAAAGAAGGAGGATAAACTTTTTTGACTTTGACTAAGTTTTTTGGAGGCCAGGACTTCATCGCAACTTCCAAAACTTCCTCGATCTGACTTGCAAATACAAATTTTATATCTTTCTTGACATTTTCCGGAATATCTTCCATATCTTTTTTATTGTCTTTGGGTAAAACTATGGTCTTAAGTCCGGCTGAATGGGCTGCTATAACTTTTTCCTTAACTCCGCCAATTTCCAAAACTCTTCCGCGCAATGTGACCTCTCCGGTCATTCCAACATTGCGTCGAACGGCAATTCCGGTTAAAGCTGAAACCAGTGCGGTTGCTATGGCAACTCCTGCCGAAGGACCATCTTTTGGCACAGCGCCTTCGGGAACGTGGATATGAACATCTATCCCCATTCCAAAGCTTTCTTTTAAACCCAAGTCCCTATAGTGCGATTTCGCCCAGGTAAAAGCTGCCTTGGCGCTCTCCCTCATTATTTCTCCAAGCTGGCCGGTTAAGGTCAGTTTTCCGCGCCCGGGCATTAAGGCCACTTCTATAAAGAGGATTTCTCCGCCGGCAGGAGTTACCGCCAGTCCGGTTGACATTCCAACCTCGTCCGACTTTTCGGCAATTAAGGAAGAAAATTTCTGCGGCCCTAAAAATTTATGAATTTGAGGAACGTCTATTTTCTTGGCATATTTTTTCCTCTCTGCCAAAAGCCGTGCAATTTTTCGGCAAATTGAGGCCAAAATTCTTTCCAACTCTCTTACTCCGGATTCTCTGGTATAGCGCTTAATTATTTCCCGAAATGAAGCCTCGCCCAAAATAATTTGGGCATCTTCAGTTCCGTGAAGTTTGAGTTGTTTCGGCCAAAGAAAATTCTTGGCAATGTGGAATTTCTCCTCTTCGGTATAACCCGGAAATCTGATAACTTCCATTCTGTCACGAAGTGCGGGAGGAATGGTATCCAACATATTTCCGGTTGCGATAAACATAACGTCCGACAAATCAAAAGGAACTTCCAAATAGTGGTCGGAAAATTCTTTGTTCTGTTCAGGGTCTAAGGCCTCTAAAAGTGCGCTTGACGGGTCGCCCCGAAAATCAATTCCAAGCTTGTCAATCTCATCCAGCATAAAAACCGGATTTTTGGTGCCGGCATTTTTTATGCCTTGAATAATCCGGCCCGGCAGCGCTCCGACATAAGTTCGCCTATGGCCCCGAATTTCAGCCTCATCCCTTATTCCTCCCAAAGAAACTCTCGCAAATTTGCGTCCCAAACTCTCCGCAATTGACTTTCCTATCGAAGTTTTTCCAACTCCGGGAGGACCTATGAAACAAAGAATGGTTGGCTGACTTTCCTGACTTTTACCGCTTTTATTTTTAATCTTCATCACAGCCAAAAATTCCAAAATTCTTTCCTTGGCTTTTTCCATGCCGTAGTGTTTCTCCGAAAGAATCTTGGCAGCCTTTTTGATAGAAATGTTGCTACTTGAACTTACATTCCAGGGCATCTCAACCAACCAATCAAGATAATTTCGAATATAGGCCCCTTCGGGATTATGGGGGGAAAGCGCACTTAATCTTTTAAGCTCTTTTTTGGCTCTTTCTTCAACGTCCTTGGGCATTTGGGCTTTTTTAATTTTGCCTCTGTATTCTTCCATTTCATCCAATCCCAACTCTCCTTCGCCCTCTTCCCCCAACTCCTCATCTATGGTCCTTCTTTTTTCCCTAAGCATTGCTTTCCGCATCTGGTCTTCAAATCTTTTTTGGGTTTTAACGGAGATACTTTTCTCAAGTTCAAGTATATTTACTTCCTGGCCCAAGTAGCCAAGTACTTTTTCCAGCCTTTTTTTCAAAGAAAACATTTCTAAAAGTTTTTGTTTCTCGATAACTTTTATTTCAAGAAGGGTCGCAATTTGGTCAGCCAATTCAACCGGCTCAACCTGGCCCGAAATAAGTTTCATCACAGTCATTATTTCGGCTTGTTTGCCTGCATTAATGGCTTTTTTGAAAAGTTCCGAAAGTTCTTTGGCCATTGCTTTAACTGATGGAGTATTTTCTATCTCTTCCGTAAGTTCAACGACTTCTCCCAAAAGATACGGCTCGTGCGAAACGATATTTTCCAAACTTATGCGGGCTTGGCCGCGAACCAGGGCGTGAATTTCGCCTTCGGTTGACATCATCTGGGTAATTGTGGCAATTGTTCCGACTTTATATAAATCTTCCTTATCGGGGTCGGGAATCTTGGCGTCTTTCTGGGTAAAAATTGCAATAACCCTATCTTCCTGAAAAGCGGAATTTATTGCGGAGACGCTTTTGGGTCTGCCGAAAGATAAAAGGGTATCTGTGTGGGGAAAAACGACTGACCCGCGGACTGCAACTATTGGAACTTTCCTGGTCATTTGAGAATCAGGTTTCATTTTAGCAGTCTAACAACATGTTTGCTAAAAGTCAATAGTTCGATTTCACTCACTATTGACCCCGAGTTTTATCGAACGGGTCAACCCTTGGGTCAAGCTGTCCATTTTTTAAGGAGGGAAAATAAGTGAACCTTTTCAACGCCAAATGCCGTCAACATACCTAAAATGGCCCCGGCCAAAATATCGACGGGGTAGTGAACATTGGCCAAAACCCTGGCAATACCTACCATAATGGCTGCAATAATATATGCCCATCCGATTTTCCTATCATGCAGCCAAATAGTAACGGCAAGTGCGAAGGCGGCAGATGTATGGCCCGAAGGAAATGAGCCGTCAGCCATAACAGTCAAAGTCAAGGGCTCACCTCCATTGACCATAAAGGGTCTTGCTGTCGGAATTAATCTTTTTACAATCTCGGCAAGCGTCCAAGCAATTAAGCTTGCGGCAAGAGCGTGAAGAACCTGCTCTTTTTTAATTCTCCCGTCAATCAGCCAAAGAATCAAAAGGCCAAAAAACATCAGCCAAATTAAAAAACTTGCCAGAAATTCGATAACTAAATTACTCATGAATCACAATCCTCGTTCCGGGATTATCATCACTTGAATAGACCGCTCTTTTACCTTCGGGCATAACCGGCCCGGTCCAATAGTAGAGCTGCTCGGCAATTGGGGTCGGAAGATTGACACAGCCGTGCGAATGCTGATGGCCAAAATCGTTGTGCCAGTAAGTTCCATGCAAACTAAAACCGCGCCACCTTGGAACTTGAGCATTTTCATAAAACATAACAAAGGGCACATTGGGCAAATAGTAATAGTATTTTCCGCTTCCCCCCTCCATTTTTGTTGCCCGAACTTTCAACCAAACTCTAAATTCGCCGGGGGGTGTGGGCCACCAGGGCAAGCCTGTCGAAACAGGAGTTTCAAGAAAAAGACTGCCTCCGTCCCAAGCTTTGAGTTTTTGTTCGGAAAGGTCAACCTCTATCCACCGGCTTGAGGGAGCAGCTTCTCCCAAAACCTTCCGGCCCTGGAAACTATCGGCAATCACCGGAACAGCTATTTTTTTATCCTCAAAAATGGCTGTCAGCTCGCTTTCGTCAAAATTCCCGGAAAGATCGCTTGTCCCGCAAGCAATGGTGGTTGCTCCCCGCCTAAGAGATATAAGAAAAACTCCCAAAGAAACAGCTAAAAAAACCAAAAGTAGACCAAAAATTAACTTTGGCAAATTTTTTCTCTTCATAAATTTATGGTAGCATTAAAATATGAGTACTCAAAGGGGAATTTTAGAGAGTTTTGGATTTGCAGTTGCCGGAATAAGAGAAGCTATACAAAATGAACCCAACTTTAAAATTCATTTGGGAATTGCGGTTTTAACACTTGTTTTGGCATATTTCCTAAAATTTACGATACTTGAATGGCTGCTTCTGACATCGGTAATTTCTTTCGTTTTGGTTCTTGAACTTGTTAATACCTCTTTGGAAGCAATTGTTGATCTTGTTAGTCCGGAAATTAGAGTCAAAGCAAAGCTTGCAAAAGACGTGGCCGCAGCCAGCGTACTTATCGCCTCAACTTTTGCGACGGCCGCAGGCATTCTCCTTTTCCTCCCCAAAATCCTAAATTTAGTTTTAGGTTTCTAGCTTCAATTTTGGTATAATTACCGAAGTACTTTGCCCGGTGGTGTAATGGTAGCACGCGTCCCTCTGGAGGATGAGATCGGGGTTCGAATCCCTGCTGGGCAGCAAATGTTTTCTGCCCCAATAAATTATGAGCCCAAAATCTAAAAGAAAAAAGATAGTGATTGATAAGGTTTTAGCTGAAATAGACCAGAGACCATTTATTCAAACACTTACTACGATAGTGTCAGAGGTTTCCCCAAGTACAAATCTTGCCCGAGTTAATTCTGTTTTAAAGTATGCAGTTCGTTGTGCATGTTTACTTGACCTTTATGCAGAAACCGCTAACCCTGTCTATGCAGAAGAGTTGCAAAAACAACGGTCGATGTTTTACGAAGAAGTCCCGGAGGGTTTTCATTCCGAACTTGAAAAAGTTGAGGATAGCGTAAAGAGCTTTTTCGATTACGAGAAAACACTGATAAGCAGAATAAAATCCGGAGATAAATTCTCTGAAAATGATATCAAAACCTATCTCGCGGGCAAGTCCGGAGACAACCTTTTTTACGGAAGACTTTTGGAATTACTGGTACCTGAGTGGAAGCTTACGAGAGAACTGCAAATTCAAACAATACTGTTTGATATTGGAAAGGATCTTGCTGATTATAGAGAGGATGTTGTGAACGGGCTACCGAATGTTCTAGTAATGTGTTTAAGTTCAAGAATCGATAGGGGTAGAATTATTCAACTTGCTCAAGAATTGAAGGACGAAGCGCTTGCCTCACAAAATATCGCTGCTTCGCCCACCTTGGTGAAAGCAATCGGACACAACTGTAATCTAATTGTAGAGAGAGTAAACAAGTCTTAACATGGTTCCAGATAGTTATGGGTCGTTATGGTCCGAGACCCTACTGCTCAGCAAAATTATGGAATCTCAAAAAATTAATTGCATTATAGTTCATGGTTGCCCTTCTGATTCCAGTGAGGAAAAAACGAAAGAGTATGCTAAACACTGGATGCCCTCGGTAAAGAAAGAGTTAATTTTGGCGGGCATACAAACAAAAATTGCTATCATGCCAGAACCATGGAACCCAAATTATGAACGGTTCAAAATGGAGTTTGAACACTATTACGTTGATACAAATACCATATTAATAGGTCACAGTTGTGGATGTGCTTTTTTGGTCCGTTGGCTGGGAGAGACGAAGCAAAAAATTAATAAGTTGATACTTGTAGCTCCCTGGAAAATTCCAGACCAAGGCGATACTTATAGAGAGCAATTTTATACGTACCCAATTGATAAAACTATTAAACTAAGGGTGAACGACATAGTAATGTTCACCGCTGATAATGAAAGCGAGGACGGTAAAAAAAGTCTAAAGATTTATCATAAAGCACTAGGCGGAAAAATAATCGAACTTAAAGGAAAGGGTCATTATTGTTTAGAAAACATGGGGACGGAAGAGTTTCCGGAATTATTGAAAGAGGTTATATAAGTTATAAGGACAGAATGGTTCTAGACTCACATGCTCAGCTAATTGTTATGATCTAGACACAAATATGACTAAAATTGAAAATTTTATCCGAGAAGTTGAGGCAGAAGCTGGTGTAGTTTTAGATTCTGGAATTGTTCCACCAGATCCAAAGCGGGAACGACCTGTATTAGAAAGACTAAATAAAAAATATCCAGAGCTAGGTATTAATCCAGAAAAGGAACAGAAAATACGAATGCACGCAAGGCTTTTACTTAACGCACATAATAACTAAATTGGAATGACCATTATTATGGGTTTTAAAGGTTCCAGACCGAGATGCTCAGCAAAATCGGGTTTCGAAAATTCTCTGTAGGAAAATTGAAAGCACAGGAACGAGCAACTCCTGCCCCGCAGCCAGTAAGAATTATTATGTCTGAAGATTTAATTCTAACACCCAAAACCCAGCCTGAGTCCGAAACTAAGGTGGAAAAAACAATAGATCTTTCTTTAGATGTACTTCCTCAAGAATTAATTGGAAGATATGGATCTGAAGGGCAAGTAATTGTTCATTTCAGATCTCTAGAGGAAAGGAAATTTTATCATTTAGGTAAACTGCTTTCTGTTAATTTTTACGATCAAGGTAATAATAATTGGGACAGTTTATATCAACAGGCAAAAGAAAAGGGAAAGCTTCTGGTTGTACATGCTTCATTTAATCCTTTTACTATAGAAGAAATGAAAGGTTTAAAATCCACCTCAATAATATCTCCGGGGAATGATACCGTTGCGCACTATGCCGGTTATGTCTATGAACTAGATGTGAACAAAGTCCTTGCACTTTTTGCCAGTGATTCAGAAGTTAGAACTAGGTTTTATGAGAGATGCGTTGAATCTAAAACAAGAGACGGTAGAAATATCTATCATCGCGAACATCCACAAATTAATATCGGTGACCTACCCAATCTTGTAGACCCTCGTCGACAACAAAGTCCTACCGACGCTATTGTAGATTTCGATGATATCGGCAAACAAAAAATTAAACCAGTAGCGATTTTTAACCGTATTCCAAACCACCAAGAATGGAAAGAAGAAGCTAAATCAAGAGGTATTGATTATATTCCCAGTACGCCATATCTTGATCACAGCGCAATCGAAGAAATCGAAAGATACACTGAAACGCTTGCTCAAAGTATTACAAAGACACCTGCTGAAATTAAAACTATTGCCATGAAAACTTATGAAGACATTCAGAAAAAAATTTCCCGAAAAAGCGGCGATGTTAGGATAGAAGAGCCCTAGACCGGCCCGCTGGCCTACAAATATATGGAAACAATTACTGAAAAGACAATAAAAACTTACGATGAAATTGCCAAACATTTTAGCGATACTCATTTTGACTCCATTTTCTGGCAAAAAGAATTTAAAATTTTTCAAAAACTGATAAAGGGAAATAAAGTTATAGATATTGGTTGTGGTGCAGGAAGAGATGCTGTGCTCTTTGAGAAAGCTGGCTTTGATTATACTGGAATTGACGCTTCCTCCGGCATGTTAAAGGAGGCAAAGAAACGAGTTAAGAAAGGAAAATTGATTTTAATGGATTTTTATAATCTGAAATTTCCTCCAGAAACATTCGACGGTTTCTGGGCTGCCGCTTCAATACTTCATATACCAAAACACAGAGCGGCAAAAGTTTTACGAAATATTATAAAGATTATTAAACCAAATGGTGTTGGATTTATTTCAGTGAAGGAAAAACAATCAATAAATGAGGGAATAATAAAGGAAAACAAATATGGTGGTATACAAAGGTATTTTGCGTTTTATACACAGAAAGAGTTTGAGAAAAAATTAAAGGAAGCCGGTTTTGCTCTTATCCGAAACCGCACATTAAAAGAAAGTAACACAAACTGGCTTTGTTACTTTGTGAGAAAATAAATAAAAGGTCCAAGACCTCTCGACCCGTTCGATTAGCACTCAGGGTCGAAGGACTTGTCGAATGTGCGATTACACTCGAGGCTATAGGTTACTTTACTTATTCTTTCCTCTTTGGTATACTAATCATTAGTTGGCAGATTTGAGGAAACAGATCTGCTTAAATTTGAGTTAATTTTTTAAGTTTAGTTTTTTAAGATTAAGGTACCCCAAGTATATTTACTTTTAATTGTATCTTTTTCTTCACTAGGCATTAAATATACTTTTTCTTTAAGCAGATGATGTTCCCTTACTAATATGTACAGACAATTTTATGGCAGACGAGGCTTCAGGCCACAATCTCGCAGATCCTTTGGTTCTGGGAGGGGTTTTGGCGGCAGAAGGATTAAAACTTTTGATCCAAGCCAGATAGTAAATCTTCCTCCGGCATTTCCTGAAACCAAAGAATACGTTGTAACCCATCAGTTTTCCGATTTTTTAATTTCTGATATTCTTAAAAGAAACATTGCCTTAAAAGGCTATAAAACTCCGACTCCGATTCAGGATCAGGCAATTCCACCAATACTTGAAGGTCGTGATTTAATAGGAATTGCCAATACGGGTACCGGTAAAACCGCAGCCTTTTTAGTTCCCTTAATCGAAAAGGTTCTCAAAGACAGAAATCAAAGGGTACTAATTGTCACACCAACACGCGAGCTGGCAGCCCAGATTAGAGACGAGTTTTATTCTTTTACCAATGGCCTTGGCATTTTTAGCGCTCTTTGTATTGGCGGAGCTAATATGTGGAGACAAAAAGGAGATTTAAGGAGAAATCCAAATTTCGTAATCGGAACACCCGGAAGACTTGAAGACCTTATCCGTTCCCATAATCTTAATTTGGCTTACTTTGGTACAGTAGTACTTGATGAGGCCGATCATATGGTTGATGTTGGTTTTATACATAATATTCGAAATATTATTTCACAGCTGGCTACCATCCGCCAATCGCTTTTCTTCTCTGCTACGGTTGATAATAAAGTGGCAGGAATTATACAAAGTTTTGTTAAAAATCCGGTTACAGTTTCGGTTAAAACAAGCGATATTATCCAAAACATAAAACAGGAAGTTGTTAAAGTAATAAATCCAAATACAAAAATTGAAGAGTTGCATAAACTTTTAATTAAAAGCGAATTTGAAAAGGTTTTAATCTTCGGCAGAACCAAACACGGAGTTCAAAAACTTTCGGACAGTCTTGTTGCGCGCGGTTTTAGAGCAGACGCAATCCACGGAAACAAAAACCAAAACCAAAGAATGAGAATTTTAGACAGATTTAAAAGAAGTGAAATTCAAATACTTCTGGCAACAGATGTTGCATCCCGCGGACTTGACATCCCAAACGTTAGCCATGTCATTAATTATGATTTGCCGGAATCATATGAGAATTACATCCATAGAATAGGCAGAACCGGCAGAGCAGACAAAAAAGGTGTTGCAATGACCTTTGTCTAATAAAAATAAATCTTCAAAATCCGCAAAATATATTCGTTATTTTAATTCATTTAAATTAGTTTATTCCGAAAAATATTCTAGACCTCTCGACCCGTTCGATTAGCACTCAGGGTCGCACTGAGCCCTTCGGTCCTGTGCTCAGGGTCGAAGGACTTGTCGAATGTGCGATTACACTCAGGGCCATGGCCCTGAGTTCACCGAAGGGTTATAGCCTGCCATTCGACTCATTTCAGTCGCTCATGGCCTTCGGCCTACTCGGCAAAATTTTCAAATGTGTTAATATTAGCCCAAGATGGGTTTGATTGTTAGAAAGAAAGCCTCAAAAAAGCAACTTATGGATATGCGAAATAAAATATTGGACATTGCGATGAACCTAAATCGCATTGGAAATTGGGCGGCCGATGATTACTATGCCAAAAAGAAAAGAATTAAGATGTTTCTGGAAAATACCACTAAATATCTTCAGCAAGTAGATAAAATTCCACATAACTCCCCTTTCAAAAAAACTTTTGACAGATTTATGGACGAATATCCCAAGCTTAAAGAAGAAGGATTAGAAGGACCCAAAAAACCACTTTGGTGGGCTGAAAAAATGATGACTTGGGGAAACATTCTTACGCATCGGTCAACTTTTCTTTCAAAATGAGGTGCAAATAAAACAGTTCTAGACCGGCCTGCTCGGCCAAGGAGTCACTTGGACTTAGAATCCTTCGACTTCGCTCAGGACCTTTGGAACATTCGGAGAGAGAACGCACCAACGCCGCTCCAGAGAACTACTAATCCTACCGCAAATCCTATTACAGGAATCATTTTTAAGAAATAAATTAGCAAAAGTCCTAAGGCAAAAGCTCCGTATGTAGACATTTTCCTATTAAATTTCTGAGAAATCCAATGGCCAAGGGCCGAGCCAACAACAATTTTTGCCAGATATGAATACAGGAGAAGCATTAAAACTGCCAAACCCGCAAGCGGAATACCTACTACGGTGATAAGCAAAATAATTAATCCGGGGATAAAGCTAATTGATACTAAAAATCCAACTCCCAACGTTTTCCAAAATGAGTCGGAAACCATACCGGAGGTTTGGGTGAAATGTTTACCAAATAGTTTAAAGTAAAGAAACCCGACAATAAGTGCACCTATGAAAGAAATAATTGAAGTACCAAACTTTACAGCGTTCTTTGCCGCAGGAAGTCGTTTTTTTGCTGCTTCCATTTGAGCATTCTTTTGGGCTGTATCTATTTCGGACTTATAAATGCTTCCAACAATTTTTGCCTTCTGGGAAATATTTGCCCGTCCTTGCTCATTACCAGAAGCATAGTATAAGTCTTTACCGATTCTGGCCTCACTCCCCACCGTTAAACTCCCCGTCCCCGCATAAACGCTCCTTTGTACTTGGGAGTCAATCAAAAGTGTTCCTGCCCCTGCAAGAATAGAGCCGCCAATGGAAGAGTCCTTATCGACATTGACGGTTGCTGCCCCGACAAGGAGTGAGCCGCCAATCTTTGCTTTGCTTACCAAAACATTTTGAGCCCCGGCATAGACATTTCCTTTTACGGTTCCGCTTAAATCTAAAGTATTTGCGCCTGCGTGCAAATTTCCGTTAATAATACCGGTAATTTTTACGGTTTGGGCCCCAACAAAAACATCCCCATTTACAGTGCCGTCAATTTGGACAGCTTGGGCACCGATAAAAAGATCGTCATTAATAACCTCTGTCTTTCCGACAGTCACACTTGGGCCGCTTTGGTCTGCAATAACTTTTGCAGAAACTTCAGTCGCAGAAAAAACAAAGAAAGAAAATACAAAAATTAAGAGTGAAGCAATAACCTTTTGCATAACAATATTATTGTAATACTCCAATTTTGCAAAAATCAATAGGTGATCCGGCAAATTTACTCAACTTGATATCCTCAATATTTAAGGTATAGAATTTATTTATCATGACAAAAGGCTGGAAGGGAATGGGCAGCGGTGCAGGTGCGGTTTACGGTTTTGGTCTAATCGGAGCATTAATTTACTACATTCAACACGCAACTTCATTCGGAGAAGGTGTTTTGGGCGTACTTAAGGCCCTTGTTTGGCCCGCAATGCTTGTCCATAAACTTCTTGGGTTTCTGAAAATGTAGTGTAACTCCACCTAGTAGGTGAAATTACTATAAGTTATTCTAGAATCGGTCTGATTGGATGAGGTTTTTTGTGGTACAATGGAGATATCAATACAAATTTTTCATTACAGGAGCTTATTTCTATTTTATTAAAAAGGGGCGGGCGGATTGATAAGTATTACCTTCAGGAGTGGAATAGAAATAAACACGCAACGGTATACCTCAAAGGCTGGTTTGGCGGAAAAAACATCCGCGAAGCCCTTCTAAAGGCCCTCGCCTAAATAGCGCCTTGTTGACTTTCTAAAATAAAAGACTATCATCTGGGGTTAATGGAGGAAGAAAAGTCTAATTCTACCTCTAAAGAGCTACCTAAAGAAAAGAAACCACTAAACAAGCTTCTTACTCCCCTTTTGTTGCTAATTCTCATTGTTGCTGTTTCCGGTGGAGCTTATTTTTTGGGAAAGACTCAAAAGAATGGGGCTCCCGAGACCAGTCCCATACCGTTTGCTTCCGAAACGCCGGCTTCTGATATTTCAGGTGTTTCAACCGAGGTTACAGAAGAAAGTCCAAGCGCCAGCCCGACTTCTTCACCATTGCCAAGTGCGTCATCAACCCCTTCTCCTACTCCTAGCCCCACTCCAACTTCTGCAGGAATGGTTCAGTTTAAACCCACCCTAGGCCTAGCATTAATACCGTTTAAAATTACTAATCCTATGGCAATTGTTGACGAATCTGAAAAATCAAGTTTTCTTTGTGCTTTCGGAGCAAAATTCTTTTTTACAGGCAAGGTTACTTCCAATAAATCCGGAACCGCCACTTATCAGTGGGTTAAAAGCGACGGCTCTACCTCACCAATAGCCAGTATTACTTTCAGCGCCGCTCAAACCAATAAGGTGCTTCCCGTCTTTGATTGGACAGTTTATAGTAGGGGAAATTATTGGGTAAAGTTACACGTTATCACTCCCAACGATATTTCCTCTCCAGAATCCTCTTTCAAATTCTCTTGCCACTAAATGCATATCTTTGAAAATTTAGGGTATACTAATCTTCATGATGAAGAATATAGTTATTCTTCTCGGAATTTTAATTCTGGCAGGCGTAGGTGTTTGGTACCTAAATTCCCGCAATATTAATCTTTCCAGTTTCCCAAATATCCCGCTCCCACTTTCGCAAAATGTACCCTCTCCGAAGGATGCGAAGGACGCACCCGCAACAGAAGTAATTGCCCAAGGCTTGGATACACCATGGTCAATTGCCTTTTTACCTGATGGCAATATGCTTGTAACCGAGCGTAAGGGAACCGTCAGGCTTAATGAAAATCCGATAGCCACAATCAAAAATTCAAAAGAAATCGGAGAAGGCGGACTTTTGGGAATTGCGCTCGATCCTAATTTTTCCGCAAATTACTATGTTTATCTTTATTACACCTATAGCGAATCCGGCGGTAATACTCTTAATCGGGTGGTTCGCATGAAGTACAAAAATAATCAACTGATTGATGAAAAAATTATTGTTGAGGCAATTCCCGGAGCTTCTAACCATAACGGGGGGAGAATAAAGTTCGGGCCTGACGGGTTTTTGTATATAACAACCGGGGATGCCCAAAATCCCTCTTCGGCCCAGGACACAAATTCATTGGCCGGAAAAATCCTAAGAGTTGATGAAAATGGGAATCCAGCGGGCGGAAATCCTTTTGGGAACAGAGTTTATTCCTTTGGTCACAGAAACCCCCAAGGAATTACTTGGGACAAAAATGGGGCGTTATTTGAAACTGAACACGGTCCATCAGGAACTGAAACCGGAAACGACGAATTTAACAAAATTGAAATCGGCAAAAATTACGGCTGGCCGGATATAAGGGGGAAAGAGACAAAAGAAGGCATGGTAACGCCGATTGCCGAGTCGGGTCGAACAGATACTTGGGCGCCGGCAGGGCTGGCCTATTTAAACGGCAAGTTTTATTTTACAGGCCTAAGGGGAGAAGCTCTCTATGAAGTAACATTAAATGGCGCCTCCGCAAATTTGAAAACTCATTTCAAGGGAGAATTTGGCAGACTAAGAGACGTTATTGTCGGGCCGGACGGAATGCTTTATCTAACAACAAGTAACCGCGACGGCCGTGGAGTCCCAAAGGCCGGCGATGATAAGATTATAAGGATAAATCCGGATAAATTATGATCGTAAAACGCAAGGCAGGCTATTTTGTATTGTCCAAAAAAACCAGAAGGAACCTCGGCGGACCATATAAAACACGGGAAGAAGCCCTCAAACGATTAAGACAGGTGGAATTTTTCAAGCACCAAAAATAACAAACCATATCAAGGACTTGACAAGGGTAGTTCATTAAGCAAATACTGAAATATAGATTAAAAGGGGGTGAGAAATTATGAAAATGGGAAAAGTTGACTGGATAGCATGGATGTTGGTAGTAGTTGGAGCCCTTAACTGGGGATTTGTCGGAGTTTCCAATCTTAACTTGGTTGAAAGTCTCTTTGGATCATCAGCTGTAACTCAAGTTCTTTACATCTTGGTTGGTTTGGCTGGACTATACATGGTTTGGATGGCTGTCAGCAAAAAATAATTACTTTCGCAAGTTCCCCGGCCGGGGTTTTTCTATTATTCCTTTTCTGCCTTGATTTTAATCTCATTTAATATTTCAAAGGCGAGGTTTCCTATTTCCCCTTTTATTAACTCCTCAATATTTTCTCCAATTTTCTCCTGCAAATAATCAATTAGGGTTTCATCGTGTGGATGTTTGTGGAACATTTCCAAAAACTCCTCGTGATTATCCCTTGGCAGTTTATCTAAAATGCACCCCATAACCTTGTGGTGCATAATCTCATCCACAAGTCCCCAAAGCTCCTCTTTCTCTTCTTTGGAAGTTGCAACTTTCTTAATTTCTTTCTCTACATCTTCCAAAGACACTAAATGGTCGAAAAATAACTTGCTCATATTTAGATATTTCTAAGGGCAACCAACGGAACGTTCACCTTATTATATTCTACCGGTCCAAGCGGAACTTTATTTTCCGGGTCATCCACAAAAAACACAACTACCGCACCCTTTTTGTATCTCGCCCCGCCTAAATACTCCATGACTTCGGGGCTGCCTCCAAACTGCTTGCCGGTCCAAGCAGCGGGGCCTGAATCGGCAATCGCCGCAACCACCGCATTCCCGTTTTTCGTATTAACTATCAGAACTTTCCTGTATTTGTACCAGTCTCTTAAATAAGGTTGGCGTCTGACCCAATCCGGCAAATATAAAGTTTGGACAACAGCGTACCACTTCTCTGTCTCAATAAGCTGGGGGGTTAACCCCGACTTCGTCGAGGCAAAATAGCCCCAAGCACCGCGCCCCGGCGCCATTCCCTCGTCCCCTGCTGGAATTTTAGGGTGTGTCGCCATCGTATCTCCGGGATATCTCATTAAATGCTGCTCGGCTCCAATATAGCCGTAAGTAGTGTTGAGGTGTTCTCCTTCCAAAGAGGCTTTGGCGGGAATTTCTATCACATTTTGGAAAACCTGTTCCAAGTTTTTCTCTTCTGGCTTGGTTAATGGACGGGGATACGCAGGCAGTGCTTGTGTTAAAGTATCAACCAAAAGCTTCTGGGGAACATCCGGCGCTTCCGCCTTTTGGGCTTTGATTTTCTCAAGCACTTCGGAGGCAGCAGGAAGTGATTTGGCACCCGAAGGGGGAGTAAGAAGAAGAGTTCCAGCAATTGCCCCTGCCCCAATAATTTTTGCAGAATGCTCTCTTAACTTAGATAGATCTATCCCCTTCTCTTTTAGAAATTTCTCAACGTGGGGAAACTTTTCGGCAAAAGATTTTTTAGCCTCAAGTTGCTTTAACTTAAGTTTGTTTCGGAGGTATTCAAAATTAGCCTTTTGGGGGGCTATATCATGATATGTTTGCGTTGGCAGTTTTCCACCCATATTTATTTAAGGCGGTCTAAAGTTTCTTTCTTTCCCAATATTACAATGGAATCGTTAATTGGCGGCGTGAAGCGGCTTCCGGCTATTGCCACCCTTAAATCCATGAAAAAATCACCAGTTTTAAAATTATTTTTTGTTACAACATCCATTAGCTTCGCATTTATCGTCTCTATATCCCACTCACTAATCTCCTCAAGGCCTCGCCTTGCAGACTCCAAATGTTCCTTATAATTTTCTCCAAACAGCTTTTTAGCGCGAAGCGCCAAGCTTTGCTTATCAACCTTTGGTTTTTCGAAGAAAAAACCGGCCATTGTATCTAATTCGTCCAACCTTTTGACTCGGTCACGCACCAAAGATGTTATTGCCAACTTTTTATCTTTATTTAGCGCCTTAAATTTCGAATTTCGAATTTCGAATTTCGAATTTAAATCGTCGACATCAAGTCGGCGAATGTACTCTCCATTCATCCAATCAAGCTTTTCTGTATCAAAAATCGGCCCTGCGGCCCTCACCCTTTTTAAATCAAACAGGGCAACAAACTCCTTTAGGCTAAATATTTCCTTGCCGTCCGGATGTGACCAACCCAAAAGGCATAAAAAATTAATCAAAGCTTCTGGCAAATATCCTTGTTCGCGAAAAAGCCTTAAATCAACAGGGTCGCGTCTTTTTGAAAGTTTCTTCCTGTCTTTGTTTCTTAAGGTCGGCAGATGGGCAAATTCAGGCGGCGACACCTTAAAAGCGTTATATAAAGCAAGTTGTCTTGGAGTATTTGAGATGTGCTCCTCGCCGCGAATTACATGACTTATTTCCATAAGAATATCGTCAATCACGACACTAAAATTGTAAGTCGGATATCCGTCTGATTTCAGAATCACAAAATCCGTTATCTCCCCGCCCGGAAAACTAATCTCTCCGTGAACTAAATCTTTCCATCCAACATCTTTCCCCGGATTTTTAAAACGAATAGCTCCGTCTTCCTCATAGGCCATTCCCGAATTTACCAATTCTTTGGCCTTTTTTTGATAAGTTTCCAGCCGTTCCGACTGTCGGTATGGCCCATATTTGCCGCCAACGTCCGGCCCTTCATCCCAGGAAAGACCAAGCCAGGAAAGACTTTCATAAATAGCGCCTTGGGCTCCTTTAACCTCTCGCTTTATATCGGTATCTTCCAGTCTCAATATAAAAACGCCCTTGTTTTTTTTGGCAAAGGCATAATTAAAAAGTGCTGTATAGGCTGTTCCTACGTGAGCAAAACCCGTTGGAGAAGGAGCAATTCTGACCCGCGTTTCTTGCAAGCTCGTCATCCATTGAATTTTAGCATTGCTTAAAGATATACTCAAAGAGCACTCGTCCTTAAGTGACTGAAAGGAATCAAACGGATGACATCCCTGACCCAAACCGCAATCGTCACCAGAAAAATAATAAGATACGGCGTTTTTTTTCTGACTTTTTTGATAGTCGGAAAAATTGTTCTTGATGCCTCCTTGGGAATATATAGAAAAATTTTTCCGCCTCCACCGCCGGTTCCGACTGTCAAGTTTGGAAAACTGACCAAACTTCCCTTCCCGGAACAACAAAGACCGGAAAATCTAACTCTTTCCGTGGAAACTCCGGAGGGCGGACTCCCCAAACTGGCCACCCAAACAAAAGTATATTTTATGCCAAAACTTAATCCCAACCTTCTTTCTTTGGATGTTGCCAAAGATAAAGCAAATAGTCTAGGTTTTTCTCCAAATGAGGAGCAAATTTCGCCAACAGTTTACAAATTCCCTCACAAGACTTCTCCGTCAATTTTAGAAATTAATATCGTAACCGGAATTTTCTCAATCAGCTTTGATTTAAAGGCTGATTCATCTGCTTTAGAAAGAAGGCCGCCGGCCCCGGAAATCGCCGCATCAACCGTCAGGGCATATCTATCTACTGCCAATCTTTTACCGGAAGATCTGTCCGGACAGGCAACGCATGAGTTTCTTAAACTCGAAAGCGGCGGGTTTGTGTCGGCGCCTGCTTTATCCGAAGCCAACTTAATAAAAATAAATCTTTTCAGAAAAAGCTTTGACAATTTTCCCTCCCTTACCACCGATCCAAACAAGGCCAACGTCTGGTTTATGGTAAGCGGTGCCAGAGAACGGGAGAAACAAGTTATTGCAGCCGAATTTCATTATTTCCCCGTCGATGAATCTCAATTTTCGACATATCCGACCAAAACTTCAGAGGAAGCTTGGGATGAATTAACCACCAAGGGCGGAGGGTTTATCGCCAACCCGGGACAAGCCAAAAGCGGCGAGACCATTAAAGTCAGAAGAATTTATTTAGCTTATTACGATGCCGGAATCCCCATGGAATTTTTCCAACCAATTATTGTTTTTGAAGGAGACAACGGCTTTGTCGCCTATGTCCCTGCAGTAACCAATGATTACTACGGTCAATAATTGACTACCTTCGCCACGCTGAACCCTACCGGCTGCCAGCTGTAGTTTCCAAATATCCAGTCAATAAGTTCCCTTGTCTCTCCAAATCTATCCTGGCTGCCTAAAATTGCAATCATAACTTTATGATTATCGCGGTTAATATAAGTAACCAGATTCTCCCGTGCCCCTTCTGTCCAACCGGTTTTTACTCCTTCAACACCAGCTACTTTTCCGAGAAGCTCGTTAATATTGGTTAGTCTGTGAACGATTTTTCCGTCGGTGCTTTTTACTACAATTGACTTTGTGCCCACAATCTTGGCAAACTCCGGTATTTGCATTGCCACTGACGATACCCTTACTAAATCCCTTGCCGTTGTCATATGGCCGTCGCCGTCATCCAGGCCCGCCGGATTTGAGAACTTAGTATTTTTTAAAGAAAGATGCAGGGCTTTAACGTTCATGGCTTGTACAAAAGCAGCTTCTCCGCATGTCCCGGCACAATAATTCTGAGCCAAAACTTTGGCTGCATCATTGGCCGAATAAACCAAAAGTCCGTATAAAAGGTCCGAAACTTTAATTTTCTCACCAGTAACTAAACCCATTTTTTGTCCGTCAATTCCCACCTTACCCACAGTCAAAACTGTGTCCCGTGGATAATAATCCATAGCGGTTAAAGCTGTAACAATTTTTGTTGTCGAGGCAGGAAGAAGGGATTTATCGGGATTTTTTTCATAAAGGGAAACACCGGAATTTAAATCTACCGCCAGGGCCGCCTGGGCAGAAATTATCGGGAAAGATGAGTCGGAAGCCAAAACCGGAATCGGCGTGAAAGCCTTTTCAAAAGCCACTACATCACTACGTATTGGTGTAGTGTTTTTGGTTAAAAATAGGGCGGTTGAAGTTACAAAGACAAAAGAAAGAATAGAAAGGTAAAGAAGTTTCATTTTTCGATAACCTTAAGGCCAAGTTCTTTGAGTTGTGCTTCGGTCGCCTCCGAAGGCGCATCCATTACCGCAATCTGCCCAGATGCCGAAGCCGGATAAGCCATTACCTCCCTAATGCTTGGCTCACCCAATACAACAAACACAAATCTATCTACCCCCGGAGCAATCCCGCCGTGCGGCGGAACTCCATACTTAAAGGCTGTTAACATATGCTCAAATCCTTTCTTCTGTTCTTCGCTAAAACCTATCAACTCAAAAATCTTAGTTTGTATTTTGGGGTCATGTATCCTTATACTTCCGCCGCCAACCTCATAGCCGTTTAAAACAAGATCGTGCTGTAACCCTCTTACTCTTGATGGGTCACTATCAAGAAGCGGGATATCTTCCGGATGCGGGGCTGTAAACATATGGTGAGACGGAGCAAATTTTGCCGAACCCGAACCGTAATAGAAATCTTCTTTGGTTTGTTCGGTAAATAACGGAAAATCAATTGTCCAGGCAAAAGCCAGCTCATCCGGGTCATTTTTGTCCTTCCTTAGATCAGGCTTGTCATTTCCATACTTTTTCAGTGCCTCTTTATGGGGAATTCTTGGCCAGGGAGTCTGGCTAATTTTTTTCTTTGGAAAAATTTCTTTTACAAGCTCGGTAAAAAGTTCTTCTGTCAGATTTAAAATATCTTCCTGTGTAACATACGACATTTCAAGATCAAGCTGGGTAAATTCTCCATAAGCCCTGTCTTTCCTCGGATCCTCGTCTCTAAAGCACCTTGCAAGTTGAAAATATCTTTCGAATCCGGCAACCATCAAAAGTTGTTTGTACTGTTGGGGAGACTGCGGGAGGGCATAAAACTTGCCTTTTTGAAGTCTCGAAGGAACTAGAAAATCTCTAGCCCCTTCGGGAGTTGTCTTTGTGAGTATGGGTGTTTCTATCTCAACAAAGTCGCGGGCAGTCAGCCAATTTCTCATAAATTGGGCAACTTTTGAACGAATCCTGACATTTCTGGCCATTCTTGGTCTTCTTAAATCTAAATACCTGTATTTATTACGAATATCTTCATCTATGTCATAGCCGTCACTGTCAATTGGAATCGGAAGTTCGGAAGCTTGAGTGATAATTTCAATTTTTTCAATTTGAACTTCTACTTTCCCTGTTTCAATTTTGGGGTTTATTAGATTTTTCGGGCGAGCCTTTACTTCCCCGACCATCTCTATCACACTTTCTGAAGTTACTTTGGGTAAATTTTCTCCCACACCTTGCACAATTCCCGACCTGTCTCTTAAATCAATAAAAGTAATCTTTCCATGGTCACGAATTGAATTAACCCACCCGGCAAGCTTAACCTTCTTGCCGATTTTACTAATTGTTTCTATAGCGAGGGTTCGTTCCATGGTTTCGATTATATCGCAAATTCTTAAACCTTAATATCTCTAATTTTCAATTGAATTTTTTTATTCCCATTCCAAGTATTTTCTTCTAAAGCATAAGCTATATCTATTTTTGAATCTCGCGCAATACTACCAAAAAGCTCGCCAACGCCAAAAGCTATGGCGTCAAAGACACAAGAATTCTGTCCAAGTTTAAGTTTAAGATGCTTACCGCCTCTCCCCACTGCCCGCACGTCTTCTACTAATACATCTTTTGTTGCAAATGTCGGGGCGGGATTACCCAAGCCGGTCGGTTCGAACGATTCAATTAAATCTAAAAGTTCGCGATTCAATTGATTGAAGTGAACTTCTAAATCGATTTTTAGAGTTTTGGTGAGAATTTCATCAGTTAACAGCGGTTTTGCAATTTCATTTAATCTTTTCGAGAATTTTCCAATCAGGGCGGTTTTTATCGAAAAACCCGCTGCCATGGGGTGGCCCCCGCCTTCAATATATAAATCCTCAAGTTGGCGTATCGCTTCGATTATGTTAAAGCCGGATATTGACCGGGCCGAAGCTTTTGAAATTTCTTTCTTTTCGGAAAAAACTATCGCTGGTCTATAAAATTCTTCAACCAACTTTCCTGCAGCTAAGCCTATTACACCCTCGTGATAGCTCGAATGAGCCAAAACGATAATTTTGTCTAAAGTTTTTTGGGAAACTTTCTTTCTGGCATGGGCAACAACCTCATCAACTATCTTTTGCCTTTCAAGATTCACCCTATTTAAATCATTAGCGAGCTTCGTTGCCCGGCCCCCGTCTTTGGTACAAAGAAGCCTTAGTGATTGCATTGCATGTTCAAGTCGTCCCATTGCATTAAGTCTCGGGGCAATCAAAAATCCTACTTCATATGGACCAATATCTTCCGGAACAATTACCGCTTTTTCAAAAAGCGCCTTAAGTCCGGCTCTTTTTGTTTTTTGCAGTGCTAAAAGTCCATACTTTGCAAAAGCGCGGTTTGGGCCGACCAGAGGAAGCTGGTCAGCAATGGTCCCAATGGCAGCCAATTCCAGTTGACAGCTAATGGCCCATGGTTGATGGTTAAATTTTTTCGCAATTTCCCGCGAAAGAATCCAGGCGACGGCCGAGCCACTGATTTTTTGCGTATGCACAATAGCCAAAGCCTTAGGATAGATATAGCCGGGCTTGCCCCGCATACTCGCTCCTCCGACGCGAGGACGTAGACCTCGGGAGGAGGTAAGAGCTGTGTGGGGCTCATGGTGATCGGTAATAATTACGTCTATGCCAAGCTCACGAGCAACGTCCACTTTCTTTCTCGCTACTATTCCATGATCAACAGTAATTATTAGTTTGAGATTTGGATCTTGAAGTTTGAGGTTTTTAATACTTTCAGCATTAAGACCGTAGCCTTCAGTGAACCTTTCCGGAATATAGGGCAGAACATTTAGTCCCAAAGAATATAGGGTTTCCCACAAAATTGCCGTACCGCAAATTCCGTCTGCATCATAATCCCCATAAACAATCACTTTTTCTTTTGTTTTTAGCGCCTTTTTTATTCGCTTAATCGCTTTATTAATTTCGTTCTGACTTATACTTAGACTTTTGACCGAAAGCTTCTCCGGTGGGGTCGGATTAAAAAATTCTTTTTTCTCCTTTTCCGTCTTTATCTTACGATTTTCCAAAAGTACCCTAACTATTTCCTTTTTGTTTTTTACTTCTTGTTTATATGAAACTTCCCACTTTCGACTGTTCATATTCTCGAAGTATAATGTAGCTTAATGAAAGTAGATTTACCAGAGTTCGTTTCGGAAATCATTAAAAAATTTGAAAAGTCAGGCTATGAAATTTACATCGTCGGCGGGGCCGTACGCGACATTCTAACGCAAAGGCCGGTTGATGATTGGGATTTTACGACAAACGCGAAGCCGGAAGAAATTCTGAAAATCTTTCCGGATGGATTTTACGACAATGTCTTCGGTACCGTCGGAATTTCCCATTCTTCGTCACCGAATCCTTATGAAATAACCACCTTTCGTAAAGAGTTTGGGTATAAAGATTACAGAAGACCCGAAAAAGTGGAATGGGGCAAGTCACTTGAAGAAGATTTATCCCGTCGCGACTTCACAATAAATGCCATTGCGCTGAAATACCAGATACGAGATACCAGATACGAGATACTCGACCCCTTCGACGGCCAAAAAGATATCGAGAAAAGACTTATCCGTGCAGTTGGCGATCCCGACGAACGTTTTTCCGAGGATGCTCTTCGAATGATGCGGGCTATACGAATTGCGGCCGAACTGGGATTTACCATTGAAGAGGCAACCAGCTTCGCTGTAAAGAAAAATGCTACTTTAATCAATAAAATCGCCAAAGAAAGGGTCAAAGAAGAACTTTTCAAAATTATTGCTTCTTTTCATCCGTATGAAGGCATGCTTCTTTTTAAAAATTCAGGACTTTTGGCTGAAGTTTTACCCGAACTTGATAAATGCTTTGGGGTTGAACAAAAATCCCCACAAAGACACCACATTTATGACGTGGGCACACATCTTTTGATGTCTTTGAAATTTTGTAAATCAGAAGATACCGTTACCCGTTTTGCAACCTTAATTCATGACATCGGTAAACCCCAAACCTACAAAAAATTACCAACCGGAGTCATTACTTTTTATAACCACGAGGTAGTTTCTACTAAAATTGCCGAAAACATTGCAGACAGATTAAGATTTTCGAATGCAGAAAAAGTGAAGTTATTAACTCTGGTCCGCTGGCACCAATTTTCAGTCACCGAGCTGCAAACAGATAGTGCCATAAGAAGATTTATCCGAAACGTAGGGAATGAAAACATTACTGACATGTTAGCACTTCGTGTGGCAGATAGACTTGGAAGCGGAGCCCGTGAAACCTCGTGGCGGCTTGAAGATTTCAAAAAACGCCTTATCGAAGTCCAAAAACAACCGTTTTCAGTAAATGATCTGAAAATCGACGGCAACGATGTAATGAAAGTCCTTCGACTCCCTTCAGGACCCAAGGTCGGCGAAATCCTAAACAAGCTTTTTGAAGAAGTTGTTGAGAAGAAAATCGAAAACGACAAAGATGGGTTATTAGAAAGACTAAAGCAGTTAGGGTAAACTTTCGCAGGCAAGGCCGTCTTTATCTTGGTCTAATTTGTGAGGATCGGATGATGGTCCGCCTTGAGAAACAAAGAATTGTTGAGCTTCTTCGTGAGTTGAAAAATCACTACAATCCTTATCTTCCCCCACAAATTGAGTTGTACTTTCTGATTCTACAGTTGCTGTCGGATTCACTACATCACTACGTATTGATGTAGTGCTATTACATTTCGACCATAAACCTAAGTTATTCTCTCTTGCATATTTTTCGGATTCCAAAAATTTATCTTTGTATTTAACATCGGGCGGATAGGTGTAAACCCTAGCATAGCCATCGCGAACAAGATAATCGTTAACGAAAATATCATTAACATATACGTATCTAAGAAGTCTTTTATACCTATCTGTTTCTGAAACATCTTTTTCAAGCTTAACTACTTTTCCTAAAACCAATTCTTTATTTTTGTTTGTCGACTCGGTAGCGAAACATTCGCCTTTTGTTTCAGGCGCATCTATTCCTATATAGCGAACTGTCTGGCCATTTTCCAAAACAACCGTGTCACCGTCAATAACTTTAGTAACCTTAACCAATCCCGCATCTGCCGTAGGGGTAGGTGACAAAAAAGTTTGTATACCCTCAACATCTTCCTTATTTTTCGGCCAAAGAATTCCTCCGAGAATGAAAAAAATCAAGGCACCAAAAAACAAAGGCAAAACTTTTTTCCAGTTGCTCATCCTGTTTGTATCACTGTACTAGTACAATAGTACATTGGATATTTATTTTCTCAAACGGAGTTTCTTCTCAATTTCGTCCCAAGTGACCAAAATGGGTACAGCAACGAACGGAGATGAATATGTTCCGGAAATGGTTCCAATTAAAAGCGCAACCGCAAACCATCTAATGGTTTCACCTCCCAGTAAAACCAGAGCAACAAGCATGAAAATTATAGTGAAAGAGTTATTCAAAGACCTGACCATTGTTTCGGATATGGCTTTATTTGCCAAATCATACAAATTCCCGCCAAACTTCTTCTGCGATTCCCGGATTCGGTCGTAAACAACTATTGTGTCGTGTACCGAAAAAGAAAGGATGGTCAGCATTGCGGTCACAAAAAGAAAATCAACTTCCGCCCCAAAAAAATGACCCAAAAGGGCAAAAGAACCAAGTAGTACGAAACTGTCATGTAGGGTTGCAAGTGTTGCCGAAATTCCGAACTTTATACTTTTGAACTGGTATGCAATCCAGAGAAGAATTGCAACGGCAGAAATAATAAGCGCATATAGAGTTTTTTTGATTAATTCCGGTCCAATTGCGGGACCGACATTTTCAAATCTTACTATTTCCTCTTTTATCTCCTCCCTCTTTGTTTGATCAATTAAACTACCCTTAATAATTTTAGTGCCGCCGTCGGGAAGTCTATATTCCAAAATTGTTCCTCCGGTAAAATCAATGCCCAAGGAAAGTCCCCACTTAAATAAACTAAAAACTCCCACCCCGATAACTACGGCCGATATGGCAAAATAAATTACGCGATAGCGCATCCAGTCAATCATTTTTCTCCTTGATGAAAATTCTAAGCAAGTTTCTCGAAACCACAATTCCCGTAAATAAACTAATGATAATCCCAAACAAAAGAGTAATGGCAAATCCGCGGACCGGCCCAGACGAATTTAAAAATGAAAAATTAAGGGGGTTCATCAAAACCAAAGAAGTAATTATTGTGGCAACGTTGGCATCCCTGATTGAATCCCAAGCACGGCCGAAAGAAATTTCCAGTGCATCAGGGATGGGGCGGTTTTTCCTTTCCTCTTTAAATCTCTCAAAAATTAAAATGTTTGAATCAACCGCCATACCGATTGAAAGTAAAAATCCCGCAATTCCCGGAAGGGTCAAAACGACACCGCCCAACTTATAAATAGCCAGAGTGAGAATTCCGAAAATCAAAAGTCCCGCGTCGGCAACCAAACCTAATTTTCCGTAAGCAAGAAGCATAAAAAGTAAAACCATACCAACTCCAATAAGTCCGGCTTTCACACTTTTATTTATCGATTCAACCCCGAGTATCGCGCCAACCGTTCTTTCTTCGACAAGTTTTATTGGGACCGGAAGAGCCCCTGCATTAAGTTGGATGGCAAGATTTTTAGCCTCATCAAGCGTGAAACTTCCGGATATCTGGGCAGAACCCCCCGTAATTTCTTCTTGAACAATAGGGGCAGAAAGAATTGCATCATCTAAAATTATTGGAAGAGATTTTTTGACATTTCTTTGGGTAATTTCTGCAAATTTTTCTCCGCCTTCTTTAGTAAATTGAATGGATATTGCGGGCTTTCCGGTCTCTCTATCAAAAACCACATCTGCAGTTTGCAAATCAGCTCCCGTTAAATCAGTTAGTTTGAGTGTGGCCGACGGAGTCGCACCAGCTTCCCCCGGAATTTCAATCATTTCGGCAAAAACAAGTTGGGCAGTTTTTCCAATTAAACCAACCGCCGCTTGTGTATCTTTTACCCCCGGCAGTTCAACTAATATCCTATCTTTTCCTTCAAATTCCGAGGTTTGAACGCTCGGTTCGGAAACACCAAAAAGGTTGACTCTTTTTTCAATAACGCCTCTCACACCTTCAATTGCAGTTTTTCTTTTGTCACTTGGGATCTTTGAAGTGTCTGTTTCAAAAACCAAATGGCTTCCTCCTGCCAGATCAAGCCCTAAGGTCAAATCCAAGTTCTTTTTTATCTCAAATCTGCCCAATTTTAAATCTAAATTTGGTCTTATAAACTTTCTGCCGAAAAGATTAAACTCACTCGGAAGATCAACTAAAACGGCAATCGCAGTTATGAATAAAATCAGAAGTATCTTCTTTAGCGGGGCAGAAATTTGAAGCATATGTCAACCAACCAATTCCTCCTCGTCTCCAATTATCATAACGCGGCTGCCTGCTAAAATGCCAAGCAGGAATGGGTCGCGTCTTTTCTTTCTAAAATCAAACTCTTCCCTGCTCATTACGGTGTAGTTTATTTCCTTGCCGGATTTACTCTCTTGCGTTCGAATTAAAGTTGCCAGTTCCGGCAAGATAACATTTCCTATAACCAAAATGTCCACGTCATCGTCGTGTTTCTTTTCTTTTCCCCGGGCAAAACGACCGGAAAACATAACAAACGAAAGCTTGCCGATTTTGCCACGATTATTAACTATCTCTGCCCCCAAACCAACTGATTTGGCCACAATAGCCAGGAGATCACCATAAAGAGGATAGTCGGCTCTTGCCCAATAGTAAACTCTATTTCCCCTTGGTTCCTTCTTTAAAACGCCAACCTTTTCAAGCCGTGTTAGCTCGCGCCTGACCGCATTTATCTCCTCGCCAACTTCTCTTACTATCCCCCTCACGTGATACATCTCCTTTAGATTGGAATAGAAAAGTTCCAAAATCTTCTTTCTTACTTTAGAAGTAATGATGTCAGAAAGATCAGCCATTTATTTTGAGGGGCAGGAGAAAATCTAGTAACTGACTTGGTTTCCGGCGGGCACGATTTCTATCCAAGTAACTCCTCGAACAAAAGATATTTCGCGGCCTTTATCATCAGAAAACTTCGTCCGGGACGTTCGCGAATCCTTTTGCCAAGTTCCGGCTATTACTTGCCCATTTTGGAAAACCAAAGCCTTACTAATACCTATTGTTGTATAGAACATATGAAGATTCCTGTCAACTGGTCCCCTTTCTTTGGCAAAAAGGACAACTATGTTTTTGGCGCTAAGTTGTTTTTTTGTCTCAAGGTCGATATGTTCTTTCCCACCATTGAATCTTAAATATTGATTACTTGCTTGGTCATATTTCCACTCAACGTCGTAGTCAGCTTTTCCTTCCCAAAACCCAAAAGAAATATTTGAAGCGGATGGGCTTTGAGCCTTATCATCAATGAACTTCCAAGACACAAAATTTGCGTCCCAGGCCTTACCATTTTTATCTTTGGCCCCGAAACCACGCTTTGCCGCTTCCTCATATGCTGCGTCCAAAGAAGCCATCATTGTGTGTTCCGTGGCAACCTCACGTCCAAGTCTTTCGTAATTTCTCCAAAATACCGGAAAACCGGAGTCGTATATTGTGTCAAAATCGTTTCCGCGGGGAACTCTCCAACCGATTGTTTCCAAAGTCTCAAGAGCCCTTACGTCTCTTGCAGTGTCCCCGTAGCCCGAAAAATCATTTGCTCCGCCAACGTGCATAAAAATAGGCTTATCGCCGTACTCGGATGCATAATCTATAAAATAAATCCTTGCACTTCTGACCGGTGCAATTTTTGCCTCTTCGGCAGAAGCTCCGCAATAAAAAATCGCCAAAAAACGGGTTATTCCCCCTTCGGCAACGGCTTCATAAACAACATCTGCTTTGGATAAATTAGACGGAGGCCGAGAATCAGCATGATTCTCAATCATCGCAGTAATCGGTCGTCTGGCAGACCAAATTTCTTTTTCTATTTTTGTAAATTTACCTCCGTTAATCGGACATTCTTCAGTCTTTGGCAAATTTACATTAATCCTTGATCTTGCAGCTCCCAAACCCGCCGTAACAATCTGGGAAGGACCTTTTTTCAAGAATGAAAAAATTGCAAGAGAAATTCCGGTCGACAAGAGATATAAACCCAACAAACTTACAATAATTGTAAATTTTTTAGAAGAAACAAAAGTATTTATTGTTTGCGAAAAATTAATCATTTAATTTTTTAAAACCTTCTTAAGGGCGAGTTCCTCCTCTTTTGAGAGCTCAAACTCGCTTTTCCCGTTTTTTACCGCCTTTACATATAGTCTGGTTCTTTCTCTGGTATGTAAACCGGTAAGAATTACTCCGGTCCCGTCTCCATCCATAATTGCTAAAGAAAAACTATGATCCCCTCCTGTTTCTTTAAATGGATTAAATCTTACTAAACCAATCTTTTGTATATGAAAAACCCCGTCCTGATTTAATTTAGCAATTTCCTGATTGACTTGCCCAATTGCCTCAATGCTTTCGTCTTGTCTTTTAATAATCTTATCTAAAATAGTTCTTAAATCCAAGTCCTTGGCCCCTTTTCCTATCCGCCTGAAAAAAGAGATTAATACAAAAAAGCCAAGTGTTAAGAGAAAAAGCCAAATGCCAACTATCCCAAAAATAAAAATTTGAGTCTGCAATTTACTCAAACATTTTTACATCTTACCTCTCTTGTGTCAAGGAGGGAGAAATGTTAAAAATAGTATCTATGGCAAAGAGGAGAACCAGAAAAGAAAAAGAGAGAGCCAAACACACCTTCACGTTCACTTTTGAACCTGATGTCAAGAGGCAAAAAAAGGGTGAGCTCAAAGCTCAAAACTTAAAGCTTGACGCTTACGAAAACGCCAAATTATCGGCAAAAGATAGTCAATTTGAACCTATCAAGCGTGACATTGTAAAAAGCCTTATTCTTGCCAGCCTCATTTTAGGTTTGGAGCTGGTGATATACTTAGGCTGGAATAGGGGGTGACTACTAAATGATGTACTGCGTAAAGTGCCGCCAAAAGAGAGAAGGAAAAGATGCTCAATCCGTTACTATGAAGAACGGAAAGAAAGCAACTAAAGCCGTTTGTGAAGTTTGTGGCACAACAATGTTCAAAATCGGTGGTAATTAATTAACGCCGACAAGCACAAAAAGGGTTCCCGATTTTTCGGGACCCTTTTGTTAGAAAAAGAAGAATTAATATAATATCGTTACCGGACCATCGAGGACTGATTCGATTTCCATATAGGCTCCGAAACTCCCAGTCTCAACTTTGACTCCGCTTTCTTTAAGTTTTGCTATGAAATGCTCGTAGACTTTTTTTGCTTCGTCGGGCAGTGCCGCGTTTATAAATGATGGGCGATTTCCGCCGGATGTATCGGCATAAAGAGTAAATTGGGAAACAACTAAAAATTCTCCTTTTACGTCAGAAACAGTGAGGTTCATCTTGTCGTTTTCGTCGGCCATGACACGGAGCTTAGACAGCTTGGCCGCCAACATCTCGGCATCTTTGAGGGTATCTCCCTTTTTGACCCCGACTAGAACAAAAAGACCTTTTCCGATTTTACCCACGACTTCATTGGTTCCAACGACCGAAACCGAAGCTTTTTTAACTCTTTGGACAACTAGTCTCATGGGCTATTTTAACCTGCCCGCAATGCTAGCACAAGCGTTGCAGGCGGGCTAATCTAAATCTTTAGGTCTATACTGTAAAGCTTCTGCTAGGTGATTTACACTAATTTCTTTTTCATTTGCCAAATCGGCAATTGTGCGGGCAATTTTTATAACTTTAAAATAACTTCTGGCGGTTAAACTCATTGTGGAAACTGCCGAGATCAGCATACTTTTACATTCGTTTGAAAGTTTACAGAACTTCTTAACAGCCGCCGTCGCCATTTCACTATTTGATTTTAAATCCGTTCCCCTAAATCTTTTGGTCTGGATGTCTCTTGCTTTTTGCACCTTTTTTTGTATTTCTTTTGAACTTTCAGCTTTAAAATCTTCGCTTTTAGCAACTAATTTTTGAGTTTCAACCGAAGGAACGTCTATATGAATGTCTATCCTGTCTAAAATTGGCCCTGACACTCTTTTTTGATAACGGGATATCTGGCCGGGCAGGCAGGTGCAAGCCCGCTTTGCATCTCCGAAAAATCCACAAGGGCAGGGATTTGAAGCTCCAACCAAAATAAAGGCGGCAGGGTAAGTTACACTTCCCCTTGCCCTTGATATGGAAACAATGCCGTCTTCCATGGGTTGTCTTAAAGATTCCAAAACATGCCGCGGAAATTCGGGCAGCTCATCCAAAAAAAGAACTCCCCTATGGGCGAGCGAGATGTCTCCCGGCGCGGGGTTACTCCCTCCACCGATAAGGCCAATTCTGCTTGTAGTGTGGTGCGGCGACCTAAACGGCCTGGTTGTAATTAGTGCCGCACTTTGTGGAAGATTCCCGGTGATAGAATAGATTTTTGTTACCTCGAGCGCTTCATCAGGTGTTAACGTGGGTAAAATTCCAGGCAGTGCTCGGGCGAGCATCGTTTTACCAGACCCGGGCGTTCCTTTCATATAAATGTTGTGTCCTCCCGCTGCTGCAATTTCCATTGCGCGCTTGGCACTTTCTTGACCGACAATTTCGGCAAAATCAAATTCCGCACTGCTTTTTGTAAGCAAACTTGCAAGTTTAATTTTCTTTGCGGGGGCAATCTCGATTGTTTTGGAAAAAAATCTAACCAGTTCAAGAAGTGATTCAACCGGATAAACTGTAATATTTCCGACTACTGAAGCCTCTACCTCGTTTATTTTTGGTATAAAAATTCTTTTAAATCTTTTTTCTTTCGCCAGATAGGCCATTGGTAGAATCCCGTTTGTATGTCTTAAACTTCCATCTAAGGAAAGCTCGCCAAAAAATAAAGAGTCGGATATATCTGGGTTTATTTGACCGGAAGCTATTAAAATCCCTAAAGCAATCGGCAAATCATATGCGGGTCCTGCCTTAGGAAGATCAGCGGGTGCAAGATTCACCGTAATTCTTGAAATGGGAAAGTCTGCACCTGAATTTTTGATTGCAGAACGAACCCTTTCTTTCGATTCCTCAACAGCTTTATCGGGAAGACCAACTATTGTAAAGGACGGAAGACCTTGCTCGGCGATATCTACTTCAACATCAACTACTTCTCCTTCCAAGCCAACCGTTGCACCCGAGGCTATCTTTGCTAGCATTTAGAAATAATATAACACAAAAAAGCCCACCTTTCGGTGAGCTACTTTGTACTCTGGAGGCTAGTAAGCCAGGTTCTGTTTCACCCCTTCGACGGATTCGACTTCGCTCACCGTGGTGAGTTATATCGAACCACCTCGCTCAGGGTGACCCTGAGTCATATCGAACGGGTCAGATGACAATCTATCTAAGCCCTTTAACTTGGGACTCGGGAAAGCTACCTCAAACGTCCCATTCTAAGGTTGCAGCGGAGGGGATTGCCCGTTTCACCCCCGATCAAGCTTTAAACTTTATCGGGACTCGTCTCTGTTGCTCTAACCAGCCCTTTCGGGTTCCCGCTTACACGAGATCTCCTGCTTTCTGCTGCCTGGACTTTCCTCTCCGATTAAATCGGAGTAGTCATCCTTCCTCCAGAGTGTCAGAAGTATATCAAAAAGAAGCTAATTTTTCAACTTTTTTCTACAAATAAATATTCCTTTGCCAGAACCTGAAGCATAATAACTAGGGGTACCGAAATCATAACGCCAACTATACCAGCCAGCTTCAAACCAATCGCCAAAGCCAAAAGAACAATTATCGGCGAAACACCAACGCTCTTTTCCATAACTTTGGGTACAAAAACATAATTTTCTAATTGCTGTACCAAAAAGGCTAAGGCTGCAGCTGCCAAACCCATAACCGGTGAGATACTAAGACCGATTATGACCGAAGGTATAGCCGCAATTACGGGCCCTATATAAGGAACAATCTCTAAAAGCCCCGCCAGTATTGCAAGGGGAAGAGCAAACGGAATACCCAATAGAAAAAGGCCTAAATAATTAAGGCTTCCAACCAGTACCATCAAAGCAAGTTCGCCCCTTGCCCAACCCCCAAGTCTAACTTCAAGTAAATCAATAACCTTTCCTATTTCCTTGCTTTTATCCGCTCCGAAGAAAAAACTCAATTGATCATCAAGTTTGTCCCTAATAAGCAGAAGGTAAAACGCAAACATGAGTACACTGACAACTCCTAAAATATTTGAAAAAAGAGAAAAGCTGAATTTAACAACTTGGGTCGGAATAGTACTTAGCTGACCCAAAAATTGGGCTGCTATTTGATCATTTATAAATCGATCAAGACCTAAACTAAATAAATAGCTCGGCAGGTTGTTTACAAAACTTGATGTTTGTTCAACCAGGGTCGGTAAAACTCCGGCAAGTGCAACTCCCAATATAAAAAAAACAACAAGGTAAGTAACCAGAACCGAAATTCCCCTGGGAATTCTTAATTTCGAAAGACCTGTCACCAAAGGATTTAATATCGTCATAATAAGAAGAGCAACAAAAATTTCAAGAATTATGTCGCGGACGTGGTAAAGAAACCATAATGAAAGCAAAAAAAGTACGGTGAAGATAATTGTTTTATGGGAAACTTCAATTTTTCTCGGCATGTTCACCTGTTATACCATTTTTTGACCAATTTTTCCACTCTTTTTTGATAATTACCCCTGGCAATATCAAACCAATTTATTCGGGAGTCCCGCCTAAACCAAGTAAGCTGGCGCTTTGCATATTTTTTCTCTTCTCTTTTCCAGTCCTCTACCGCCTCCTCCTTAGTTTTTTCTCCTTCTATATATTTCCTCCACTGCCTATAACCCAACGAGTCCATGGATTGATTTTCCCAAGAAACACCGTTTTTAATAAGTTTTTTAATTTCGCCTTCAAAACCTTGTTTAATTCTCTTGTTAACTCTTTCGTCAATTTTTTTATGTAAAACTTCCTTGGGGGCGGTTAGACCTATAAACAAAATAGAGGCTGGACGTGAGAAGCTGGAAACTAGATTTTGAAGTTGGATGCTAGATTTATTTTCCAACTTCCATATCGCCACCTCAACCGCGCGAATAAGCCGTCTTGGATTTTTCTTGTCAGAAGTATTCATCGATCCCGCATGAATCGGGTCAAGTTGTGCAAGCATTTCAAAAAGCTCGTCAACGCTTTTATCTTCCAGATTTTTTCTCAAATCCTCATTTTTAGGAAACTTGGCTGTTGGTATTCCGTCAACAATCGCCTTTATATAAAGTCCGGTTCCTCCCACCAAAATCAGAAGTTTTCCCCTTCTTTCAATATCAACAAGAATATTCCTCGCAAGGTTTATATAGTCGGCAACGCTGAAGCCCTCTTTTGGGTCCACCAAATCATAACCCCACACAGGAACTCCAGCTACTTTGTAGCTTCCGCCCAATTTCGAATTTCGAATTTCAAATTTCGAATTTACAGGCAAGCCTTTGCCTGTGCCTATATCCATTCCTTTGTAAACCTGGCGCGAGTCGGCTGAAACAATCTCGCCCTTAAATTTCTTAGCAAGGGCTAAGGCCAATGAGGTTTTACCGGTTGCGGTTGGGCCGCAAATTACCAAAAGCTTTTTCATTTTGTCAACTCGAAGCGCTAGTATATTTTGTTAAAGCAAAATTCCAAAACTGAATTGAAAGAAAAATCGCAGCCATCCCTATGAGAAAAGACGAAAAAACCCCAATTGGGGAAATTAGGCCCATCAAAGCCTTTGCCGGAAGCGTAATCATAATGCCAACCGGGACAAGAAATGTCAAAATTCCCTGAAGCGGCTGCTTATAAATATCCACAGGGAAACGCCCGAGGTTTGTTATATCTCTGTAAATCATTATTGTGTGGTCAATCTCGAGTGTAATAATCCCAAGTCCTAAAACAGCTATGTGGAAAGCTGTTGCAATCAAAAGGCTGTTTAAAACCAGCAGCAGGTAGAATGTAGCATGTAGCAGGGAAGGATTTAGCATCCTGCCTACATAAAAAATTGCAAAAATTAATGGCGGGATAGTAATAAGGTCAATTACGTCTGCCCCTCCCATAAGTGACCTAAAAAGGGGGCTTAGTGGTTTAGATAGAGTTAAATCTAATCCACCCGTTACAACCTGCCCCCTGAAACGATACACTTCTCTAAATAAAAATTGAGCGGTTACATCAACTAAATTAAAGGTTAGAAAGAAAAAGACAGTTTGGTTCAAATTATATCCGGCCAGACTATTGGTTCCCTTCAAAAGAAAAAAAATAAACATAAAAAAGAATACGAATCGTAAAGTTTTTGCTATCAAAAAAAGTGCCAAAGATAATTTTGAATAAAAAACGCTCACAAAGGAATTTTTACTCATTAACCACCAAACTTTTAGATAGCGCAAAAAAGATTTCATTTCACCTTCCCTCCGACTTATAAACAGCAAGTCCTGCCTGCCAAAGTTTTTTTAAGGTAAAGCCTAAAACTAATATCCAAACTCCCGCCACCAAAGTCGCCCATAAGGATTCTATTATTCCTAATTTACCCAAATAAATCTGAAGAGGTATGAAGTAAAGATAAGGAAAAGGAGTTAAATACAAACCTTTTTGGATAGCAGCGGGAAGAATATCGAGCGGAAATAATCCTCCGCCCAAAAATTCTACAAAAATAAAGAGAAAAAAGATAGGTCCCCAACCCTGTTCCGGATACCACATTGCAAACATATCAAAAATGAAAAGCAGGAAAAAATATAATAACACTCCGCTCAATAACGAGGTTAGAAATAAAACTAAAAGTAAGGGGTTGGGCTGAAAAAAGAATGGCGGTTTGAGAATAAAGTAAAGTATAGTTACCTCAAAAACTGCAAAAATTAAGTTCAAAGATTTACTGGCTACATCTCTGGTAAACCAATACTTAAAATAATTTACGGGCTTTAATAAGTAATTAGATAATTTTCCATCAGAGATTTCTCCAGCTACATCAATTGTTCGGGAAGAAGTTACGATTGCTTTCATAATTGCAAGACCGAATATATAGGTTAAAATCTTTGCCCTGTCATAACCGAAAACTACCCTCCCCGGATCTGAAAAAATTGTGTCCCAGAGAAAAAATATTAGAAAAATCTGCAAGACGTTCCTAACTCGCCACATAATAAAATTAAGCCTGTATACAAATTCCTGCTGGAAAGAAATCTTAAATACGGAGAGATATTTTTTCATTTGGATACATTTTTAGGTCTTGTTTCGCCCTTAAATACCTTGCGGATTATCTCCTCAATCGGGGGCTCCTCAATGGTCAAATCCTCAATCGGAAAATTTTGCAAAAGTTCTGCCGCCGCAATTGCAACCGTACTCCGAGGAACGGAAAGAATTACTTGCGGGAAAGCCAGTCTCTTAACTTTCCCGATAGTTTCTATTCTTTTGATGTCGTCCTCCTTGGAAAGGTAAACTTTTATTATCTTTTCTTTTGCATAACGGCTAACCAGCTCCTCTAAAACTCCGTCAAAGAGTATCCTGCCTTCATCTATCACGATGACTCTTCTTGCTAAATCAACAACGTCGTCCATATTGTGCGATGTAAGAAGTATTGTCGCTTGATATTTTTTATTGTAATCATAAATAAATTCGCGCAAAGTTTTTTGTGCAATCAAATCAAGCCCTATTGTCGGTTCGTCTAAAAATAAAATTTTCGGTTTATGAAGAAGGGCAGCTATAAGTTCAAGCCGCATCCTTTGGCCCAAAGAAAGCCGCCTCACCTGGATATGCAGAAATTTCTCAACATCCAAAAGGCCTACCAATTCTTTTAAACTTTCGTTATATTCCCTTTTGGGAATTTCGTAAATTGCCCGGTTTAGTTCGAAAGTTTCAATTGCCGGCAAATCCCACCAAAGCTGGTTCTTCTGGCCCATAACAAGGGATATCTGCTTTAAGAATTCATTACGTCTCTCCCATGGGTCAAATTCCAAAACCTGAGTAAAACCCGAGGTCGGATAAAGAAGCCCTGAAAGAATTTTTAGAGTCGTAGTTTTGCCGGCTCCGTTTGGGCCAATAAAACCAACAAGCTCGCCGGGTTGAATAGAAAATGACAAATCTTGTAAGGCATGAACTATTTTTTTCTTGGGGGAAATAACCGAGGAAATTGCGCCGAGAAGTCCTTCTTTTCTCTCAACAACTTCGAAGTTTTTGACCAAATGATCAACAATTATGGCTCTGTCCATGACTATAAGTATACAGCGTTAACGGATGACCTGTCTTTTTAATTTCTTTCCCGGAGTAAAGCGGGGAGAGCGATGTGCCTTAATGGTAACCAACTTGTCCGTCTTGGGAATTTTAACGGTCTTGCCTTTCATTGAAATCACCCTGAATGTTCCAAATCCCGAAAGGACAATTTTTTCGCCTTTGGATAAAATTCTGCCGATTTCGTCTAAAAACACTTCAACTGCTTCAGTTGCCCCCCTTTTTGTGAGATGGGCTTTCCTGGCCACTAAATCCATCAAATCTCTTTTGGTCATATTCGTGTCAAGAGTACGGCAATATTTTCTAAAAGTCAAGGGAGGTACCTCTTGGTACATCCTGCAGACCCCGTACAAAACGCAGTTTGAGCCGTATACGAATAGTATTGCCACGCCCGAAACGCTTCGCGTATGCGATGCGGGCGGGAAAAGGCGAAAGCTAAGTTGTATGGGGTCAAGTTTTTGGGCTTAAAACCCGTACGAAGAAAGCGGGGAATTCCCGATTCTTATTCTTGGAAGTTCGAACCTTTGTTTTTTGCAAAGGATTGAACCGTATCTTGTGGAGAACGCAAGCTTGTAGGCATATTTTAGTAAAACCCTCTCGGCAACACTAGAAACGCCACCATAGGGATAGGCAAAAACTTTAGGACTCCCCAGCCCTCTTTCTACAAGCTGGGTATCTGCCATTAAAATCTCGCTCTCATCAATGTTCCCATCCGACAGCATGCTTTTATGGGACCATGTGTGATTTGCAAAAAGAACATCTCCATTTATGGACATTGCCTCGTCCCACGTAAGATAATCTGGGTTCCCCATAAGTCCTGTTGGAGTAAACATTGTTGCCTTAAAACCTAAGCTTTTCAAAATCGGAAAGGCATCAGTATAAAAATCTTCATATCCGTCGTCAAAGGTCAAAAGCACGCTCGTTTTTGGAATAGGAGTACCTTGGTCAAAAAAATTGACAAGGTCATTCATTGTAACAACGTTATAACCTTTATCTCTTAAATACTGCATTTGATTCTTGAAAGAATCAGTATAAACAGTCAAAGAGGTTTGACCCTTTGCCTCGGCAGATTCCTGGCTTTGTATATGGTGATACGTGAGGGTCGGCAACTTAACACACGGCCCGTATAAAACATTCATTTCAGCAAAAGTTAAAGGCCGGGGTGTGGGCGTCGGAGTTGGCGAAGGCGTAGGAAGCATCTCTGGTTCGGGTAAAGAAGGCCCCTTTGTAAGTTTAGAACTGATAATAAGTCCACCAATAACAATTGCAGCGATGAGAATAAAAGAAATCAGGCGCGTATTTTTCATTGATTTCTTATTTGGCCTTGGTGGTATCGGTAGCTCTGACTTCACGAATTGCGGTAACTTTAATCTGGCCTGCATATTCTGCTTCTTTCTCAAGTTTTTGGGCAATATCATGGGCCAAAACCGTAAGTTTATCGTCGTCAACTTCTTCGGGTTTGACAATCACACGAACATCACGGCCGGCCTGAAACGCCATAACTGATTCTACCCCGTCAAAAGAAGCCGTAATTTCTTCAATCTTTCCCATTCTCTTAATATACTCTTCGTGGGGCTCATATCTGGCTCCGGGACGGCTGCCGGAAATTGCATCCGCTGCCCAAACAACCACAGACTCAACTGACGAAAATGGTTTATCTTCGTGATGTTCGGCTACACAATTAACTACTTCTTTTGGAATTCCAAAGCGCTTTATAGTATTCACTCCAACCTCAACATGTGTTCCCTCTTCTTCGGTTACAACCTTGCCGATATCGTGGAGTAGACAGCCCAAACGAACAATATCGACATTTGCCGAAAGCTCATTGGCTATGGCAACCCCCATTTTGGTCTCTTCGATTGTGTGAAGGCCTAAATTTTGCCCATATGAGGTCCTAAATTTATATCTTCCGATTAACTTTATAAGCTCCAAGGGGAGACTAAAAACCCCACATTCATGGGCAATCTTTTTACCTTCTTCAATTAAGACATCGTCCATTTGGGTTTTGGTCTGTCTTATAACCTCCTCAATTCGTGAAGGTTGAATTCGCGTATCTTTTATTAAGGCCTCAAGGGCGCGCTTTGCAATCTCCCGCCTGACGGCGTCAAAAGAAGAAAGTCGAATTTCGTTTGTTTCGTCAATTTCAATCTCAACTTGCGCCTCTTTTTCAAAGGCCCTAATATTCCGGCCTCCTGCTCCAATAATCCGGCCCTTGACGTCTTCATTGGGAACAACAACTGTGGAAACCGTATATTCGGCCACGTAGGAGGTTGCACCCTGCTTCATAGCGTCAATCAAGATTTCCTTGGCCTTCTCGCTTGCGTCCTCTTTAATTCTCTCTTCTGCTTGCCTTATTTTTTTGGCAATCTCTTCGGTTAAGTCCTTTTGGACTTCATCCAAAAGAGCCTTTTTTGCTTCATCTTTCGTCATTGACGAAACTTTTTCCAAAGCTTTTACATAATCATCTTTAGTAGTCATATTATTAATTTGCCTGCCCGCAGATGCTAAAGCATCAGCTTTTGCAGGCGGGGAGCCAAAGAAGAAAATACCGATTTATCGGCCTGTGCAAGAAGAAGCTGTTTTTTGAGTTCTTCTAAACATTTTCTTTGACTCTATGGATATTTTACTATTTTAATTGCTTTTTGACAACCCTTTCACTTACTTCCCACTCAAAACCTTTGCCGGCTAAATATTGCAACATTTTTTGTCGGGCAAGACGTGCGGGCAGGGATTTCCACTTATAAGCTTTTTTCTCCAAAAGTTGCCTTGCCATTTTTTCCTCGTCTATTTTTGTTTCTCCCAACACTTTTTCTATTATTTCTTTTTTTATTCCTTTATTTCTTAACTCGTATTCTATATCCCTCTTAGACTTAGACTTAAACTCTAATCTTTGTTCTACCCACCATTTGGCAAATTTCTCATCATCTATCAAGTTAAAATGTTTTAACTTATCAAGTAGACTTTGATGAATTAATTCATTGAAGTCTTTCTTTTTAAAATAATCTTTAATCTCCCTTTCCGATCTTGGCCTAGTTGTAGCAAATCTCAACACCCTATCTAAACTCTTTTGAAAATCTGCTTTTTTGACAATTTTCTCAACTTCCTCATCGGAAAGTTCTTGCTCAACTTTTAATCCGAGGGTAACAAAATTTTCCAAATCAATTCCAAAACTAAACTTTCCATCTAAATAAATATTTATTCTTTTTTGATTTCTTTGAGGTTTAATTGAGGTAATAATTGGCATTAACCAATTTTACTCTTCTTTTTCTTCCCCCAGCTCTTTGGGAAGTTTTTTGCCGGAGGTGACCATTTCGCGGATTTTTTTGTCTATATCGTCTGCAAATTTTACGTGCTCTGCCATATAAAGTTTTGCTCCTTCACGCCCTTGGGCAATTGGCTTGCCGTCAAAATTAAAAAATGAACCGCTTTTATTAATTAAGCCAAGTTCGACCGCTACATCCAAAAGCCCTCCGGATTTTGAAATCCCCTCTATCTCCATAATGTCGAATTCTGCCACGCGAAGTGGGGGCGCAACTTTATTTTTGACTACCCTTGCGCGGTGTCGGGAGCCGATAACTTTTTCGCCGTCTTTTAGAACTTCAATTCTTCTTAAATCAATTCTGACAGATGAGTAAAATTTAAGAGCGAGACCTCCCGGAGTAGTTTCGGGATTTCCAAACATTACTCCTATTTTTAACCTCAACTGGTTTGTAAAAATAAGAACCGTCTTTGATTTTGAAATTGCACCGGTTAATTTTCGCAGGGCCTGGCTCATAA
>Ga0209210_1000130_pt1 | contig 91147 bp, 92 predicted proteins | sample RifGroA1_FD_183991 | JGI IMG/M metagenome (GOLD analysis project Ga0209210, IMG submission 183991) | Contaminated groundwater microbial communities from Rifle, Colorado, USA - Rifle Groundwater A1 (SPAdes) (version 2) | ecosystem: Environmental > Aquatic > Deep subsurface > Groundwater >...
TGGGTGGCTGAAGAACTTTCGGAGCGTGAGAACGAGGAGAACCTATCATCCGGCAATGTTTAAGGCATCTGTCTATTTGGCTTTAATCATTATTCTGGTAAGATATTCCTAGTTTTGAAATGAGTTCAATGGACACATATATAATTGATGCTAGTGAGCGTAGGCAATTAGAGTTAACTAATAATAAACTTGGAGTTTTACAAACACTTCATAGAGTAGAAATATAGATTTTTAGATAAACACCGGTTTATTTTTTTGTGGGTTTCCAATATTCTCTAACTTCTCCACCACTTTAGTTAAATTGTAGGTGACGAGGACGGCAAGAGTGGTGATGAGAACTGCGTAGAGAAACAAGGACATGAGGCCCGAGCCTTGAGGGAGATAGGGCTTAATATAATTATTCACCAAGTCCTGGATCACATTGTTCCACGCCAAAGCTGCGACCAACCCAAAACCGCTGGTTGTCAGTGTTGCCATTTGTTTAAGAATTGCCAGATGTAGCTTCCGTTCTTGACTAATTTTTGCCATTGTACTATGTATTATACTACTTGAGGGAAAAAAGCGGGAAATAAGTCAAAACTCAAAAGGTAAAAGTCAAAAATACAAGTTAAAATTCAAAATTTACTTAATCTGCTCCTTTTTACTTTTGATATGCACTTTTGCATTTTGCATTTTGCATTTTGCATTTTGACTTTTGAATTTTTACCATGTATCAACCCAAATTCACTATCACCAATAAGATTTTAAAAAATATCGGTATTTTTGAGGCCGCGCGGGAAGTGATCGTGAATGCGCCATTGGTGCCAGCTTGGGAAGCCAAATTCAGAGAAGAAGCGATCATCCGTACAGTCCACCACGGGACGCATATTGAGGGTAATGCTTTAAATTATACCGAAGCAGCCAAAGTGGTCACTGGCCAGGAAGTGGTGGGTAGAGCCAGAGACATCCAGGAAGTTTTAAATTATCGACGGGTGCTGGAGTTTATTGACCGGTTTCATGAAGCAGAGCAAAAACGGCAGATGATCACCACCACTGATAGTGAGCAAGAAAAAGATTTGATCAATCAGACCCAAGGCAAAATCACCGAAGACGTAGTTTTGTATTTACACCAACTGATCGTGGAGCGGATTTTGCCGCCGGAAAATTGTGGTAAGTACCGCCAAATCCAGGTGGTAGTCAAAAATAACCAAACCGGTGAAATCACTTTCCGGCCGCCGCCGGCTCTGGAGGTCCCGTTTCAGGTCAAGGCATTTTTGGATTATTTAGTCCAAACTTCAGCTGATATAGTCCATCCGGCAATCAAAGCCGGGATCACACACTACGAGTTGGTAAGGATTCATCCATTTACCGACGGTAACGGCCGGGTAGCCAGAGCGGTAGCGACTTTGAGTCTGTTTTTGGATGGCTATGACACCAAAAAGTTTTTTGCGCTCGAAGAGCATTATGATCGGGATGCCATCAAGTACTATACTTGTTTGCAAAGTGTGGAGAGAAATCAAGGGGAACTGACGGAATGGCTCGAATATTTTACCGAAGGGTTGGCGATCGAACTTACCCGAGTCAAAGAAAAAGTCCAGGCTTTGTCCCGGGATCTCAAGCTCAAATCCGATCTTGGAGGGCAGCAAGTGACATTGACTCCCCGTCAGATCAGAATCATGGAATATATCCAAAATGCCGGTTTTTTGCAAAATAAAGCTTTTTTTGAAATTTTTCCCATGGTTTCGGAAGATACTATACTTCGAGAGTTGAAAGATTTGCTCGATCGGGGGATAATAAGAAAAGAAGGGGTAACCAAAGGCGCTCGTTATGTCTTGCGCTAAATATATTTATTAAATATGACGGCCCAACCGGAAATCTTATACGCCACACTGATTTTGCCATCTTTATTTGCGGTTACCTTGATTGGTGAGGGAGTGAATAAAATCACTAAACATGAATCAGGGACAGTGTCACTTCTCGTGGGATCGATCTTTTTGGCTATCATTGTGGGTGCATATTTTCTGGTGCTGCGCAAGTGAGTATGAATTTTGCTGAACTTTCCACATATTTTGAACGCCTGGAGAAAACCACTTCGCGAAATACCATCACCGAAATACTGGCTGAGCTTTTCAAAAAATCTACTCCCGATGCAATTGGTAAAATCTGTTACTTGCTTCAGGGTCGCGTAGTCCCTCTTTTTGAACCAATTGAATTTGGCGTGGCTGACAAAATGATGATGCGGGCCATTGCCTTGGGGTTATCCATTGAGGTAAAAACGGTTAATGATGTATTTAAAAAATTGGGAGACATCGGAAGTGCAGCCGAGTTTTTGAAAAAGGCAGGCAAAAAATCCCACTTGGCACAACAAACATTTCTTGACGTGGGTAACACGATTAAAAACGAGAAACTTCCGATTACTGATGTTTTTGACCACTTTGTCAAAATTGCTAAATCAACTGGTCCCGGATCACAAGATGAAAAAATAAAACTCCTCGCGGAGTTGATTCGCGTGGCCGAACCGCTTTCAGTCCGCTATTTAGTCCGGATTCCTTTGGGGAAAATGCGCCTGGGGTTTTCCGATATGACTATTTTGGATGCTTTGTCTTGGATGCTTAAAGGAGATAAGTCGCATAAGAAAAAAATTGAAGCCGCATACAATGTCCGACCGGACTTGGGATACATCGCCCAAACAGTGAAGGCTCGGGGCATGGATGGATTGCGTCATGTCACGCCCAAAGTTGGGACGCCAATTATGATGGCCCGGGCCAACAGACTGACCTCAGCGGTTGAAATTTTTGAAAAGATTGGTAAATGCGCGGTGGAATATAAGTATGATGGGTTGAGGTTGCAGGTACATTATGTAAAAAGCGAAAAGCGAAAAGCGAAAAGCGAAAAGATAAAAATGTTCTCGCGGAATTTGGAGGATGTGACACCCATGTTTCCGGATATTGCTGAAGCCGTTAAACTTCAAACAGAAGCAGACGAAGTGATTTTTGAAGGTGAAGTGGTGGCATACAATCCCAAAACCCATGTATTTGTGCCGTTTCAGGAAACCATGCAGAGAAAAAGAAAATATGATATTGCAGCTAAGGCTCTCGAAATCCCGGTCAAACTATTTGTGTTTGAACTGTTGTACGTGGATGGAATTAGTTATTTAACCAAAACATATGAGGAGCGGAAGAAAAAGTTAAAATTAATTATTAAAACCTTTAAAGATTCCCGCTTTCCACCAAAGGCGGACAGGCGCGGGAATGACACAACAGGGTCAACCATTGTCTATGCTCAGGAGAAAGTCACTCAAAATGAAACTGATGTTGAAGACATGTTTGCCGAATCAGTGAGTCTTCATTTTGAAGGCATTATCGCCAAAAAGTTGGACGGCGTCTATGAAGCCGGAATCAGAGGTTGGAACTGGATTAAGTTCAAAAAAGCGATGAGCAAAAAGCTCAATGATACACTTGATGTTTTAGTCATGGGCTACACATTGGGTGAGGGGAAACGAACGGCATTTGGCGTGGGACAATTTTTGACCGGTGTGTATGACCAAAAACAAGATAAATTTATGACAGTCACCAAAATTGGTACCGGGTTGACTGATGAGCAATTTCGGGAATTTATTAAGCGCGTGCACAAACTTAAGTCCAAAGAAAAGCCCGCAACTTACGAAGTAGATACACTTCTTACTCCAGATGTGTGGCTCATGCCCGGACTCGTAGTTGAAGTGTCATCTGATGAAATCACCCGTTCTGCAGTGCATACGGCCGGCCGGGTGATGGAAAAGTCCAAATCAGGCAAAGCTTTTTCGGTCAAAACTCCCGGATTTGCCCTCCGTTTTCCCAGACTTGAAAAATTTCGGGATGATAAACGGCCGGAAGATGCGACCACAGTGACGGAAATCGACTCTCTGTTTAAAAAACAAGGTCAGTAAAAGTGAGTTCATGTTACAATAAATAAATGCACTTATCCGGTCTCACCCAAATAGAAGTTGAGGCGAGACAGAAACAATTTGGGTTCAATGTTTTGCCTCAACCGGCGTTTACCTCAGACTTGACTTTCATCTGGCGACAAATCTCAAGTCCGCTTATATATATCTTGTTTTTAGCTGCCTTGGTTTCATCAGTTTTTCAGCAATATACAGATGCGTTGGTGATAGTGGTGGCGGTAGTTATAAATACCGGCTTAGGCTTTATTCAAGAAAGAAAAGCCGAGCGAAGTCTGGTAGCTCTTAGACAAATTCTCTCGCCGCGGGCGCGCGTCATCCGGGGTGGGATCCAGCAGGAAATAAATGCCACCCAATTGGTGCCAGAAGATATAGTTTATGTCACAGCTGGAGACAAAATTTCAGCTGATGGAGAAGTGCTGCAAGCAGAAAATTTCTGGGTAAATGAAGCGATTCTAACTGGAGAAAGCGAGCCGGTAGTAAAGAGTTCGAAGTTTCGGCCAAAGGCCTCAACCAACGGCCGATGGGCCTTTGGCCCAGATCCGCCTTTGGCGGACGCAGTTCACAGTTCACAGAAAAACGAAAATTTGCTACCGCAAACTGCCAACCGCGAACTGTTAACTGCTAACTCACGTGTTTTTATGGGGACGGTGGTGACAGCTGGGTTAGCTAAATTTAAGGTGATAGCAATCGGTCAACAAACAGAAGTCGGGAAAATTGCCCAAAGTCTCAAGACTACTCCAGATGCACCTACACCTCTTCAAATACGCTTAAATAATTTAGCGAAGTTTATTACTTTAGTCGTTGGTTTTACCTCACTAATGGTATTTATTACCGGAGTAGTTTTGGGGAAGCATTGGGCGGAAATGCTCACCACCACGGTGGCGATTGCGGTAGCGGCTATCCCAGAGGGGATGGTGGTGGCTTTGACTGTCATTTTGGCTCTGGGGATGCAGCGGATTTTGAAGCGCCAAGCCTTAGTTAGAAACTTAGTTGCTGCTGAGACTTTGGGGACAGTGACGGTGATTGCGACAGACAAAACCGGCACCTTGACTCAAGGCAGACTTCAAGTGGTCAAAGTAGACACGAAAGTTGCGGCAGAACTCTATCGAGCGGTGATTCTGACCAACACTTTGTTAGATCCCATCGAGATAGCTTTGTGGGACTTTGTAAAAACCAAAGTGGCAGATGCACAAGAACTGAAAAACACTACTGTCCCGATGAAAGTTTTACCTTTTGATGCTCAAGAGCGTTTGGCAGCCACTATCTACCCCGATGTGACATATGTCATTGGTGCACCAGAGGTGATCAGTGAGCGAACAAACTTATCGAGTCAAGAGAAAAGCAAGTTGCATAAAGAGATCCAAGCGTGGGGAAATGCCGGTTTGCGGCTGATTGGACTTGCTCGCAAAACGAATTCGTCTGCCCCCTCTTTAGGTTTAGAGCTAAATCAATTAAACGAATTGACTTGGTTAGGACTTGTAGGGCTTGCCGATCCGGTGCGTGAGGGAGTAAAAGAGGCATTACTTGCCTGTAGCAATGCCGGGATCAAGGTCAAAGTCGTCACCGGTGACCACTTATTGACAGCCCAAGCAGTTCTAGGTCAGTTGGGGATTAAGATCACCGATCCGGCAAATCAGATTTTGGAAGGAGCGGAAATAGAGCACATACCGGTCGCAGAATTGGTTAAGCGTATAGAAGAGGTGTTGTTGTTTGCTCGCGTCACACCCGGACAAAAGTTGAAAATCGTGGAAGCGCTGAAACACAAGGGTGAAGTCGTCGCTCTTTTGGGTGACGGCGTCAATGATGCACCGGCCTTGAAACGGGCTGATATCGGCATCGTCGTCAATGAAGCCAGTGATGTAGCGCGAGAAACAGCGGATTTAGTGCTTTTGGATTCCAATTTTGCCACAATTGTCGCGGCCATTGAAGAAGGGCGGGGGATTTTTGCCAGAATCCGCAAAGTGGTGCTCTATCTTTTGGCCAATTCTTTCTCAGAAGTCATTTTGGTATTTGGGGCCTTGATTTTGGGTCTACCTTTGCCAATTGGAGCAGCCCAAATTTTGTGGATCAATATTTTAAGTGATGGTTTTCCATCACTGGCTTTGACATTTGAAGCCAAAGAGTCAGGACTACTACGGCACAAGCCGCTTTCGTCTCTGGCGCCGCTTTTGGATACACGAAGAAAAGTGTTGACTGGAATGATCAGTTTAACTATTGGTTTAATCAGTTTATTTACCTTTATCTTTAGCTTTAGCCAAACTCATGATTTACTGCTTGCTCGGAGTGTTACTTTTTCTACTCTAGGTTTAAGCTCTTTGTTTTATATACTGGCGGTGAGGAATATCCGCCTGCCCTTATGGCGTGACCATCCTTGGCATCACAAATTGATCATCCTGTCTATTGCTTTGGGAGTATTGATGCAGGTGGGAGCAATTTATTTGTCTTCCCTACAAGTCATTTTGCACACCACCAGTTTTGCTCCGCTGTGGTGGGTGGGGATAGTCATGGCCGCAGTGTTTGTAGTGGGAGTAGTTGAACTAGTAAAATTATTTTATACCGATCGCATTTAAAAATTTATCGTGTATGTCAATATATTTCATCATCGAGTAAGATTTTTTATAAAGATCTTACAAATTTAAAAAAGATCGGTCTAAGTATCATCTTATGCGCATGCCCAAATTATTCCAAGATCAATCCGGCTCCCTCCCCCTTGCCCCTCTCCTCCTCATCACTCTCTTTGCTATCACCACCTTCCTGATCGCCCAACGGTTGCAGACTGAAAGGCAGGAACTTAGGGGTAGAGCTTTCTCCACCTGTGGGGAACTGACTAGTTCCTTGGCCTGTGGGGATACCCCAGGCTGCAGTTGGCAAATAGTCAATCATGGCATCTGTAGCGGTACTCCTCCTTGCCAATCAGGCTGCAGTACTAGAGACGAACAGGCTGATTGCCTGTCCACCTGGGTAGACTTCCAGTGTACCAATGATCATCCCGGGTGCATCATCCAAACCACTACCACCACGACATCTCGAAACTGTACAGATTTTAATACCAACGAAACAGCTTGTAACAATACTTCAGGTTGTACTCCCCAATACTCGACCTGCAGCAGTCTGGTTTACGGTGTCTGTCCCACCGGCTGCACCTTAGTCCCAGGTACTGCCCGTTGTACCGGAGCCTCCTGGTGCAGTGGTAAATCCGAAACCTCCTGCAACCAAGATCCTGATTGTGAATGGATACCAGGTACCTCTCCTAGTTGCACAGGCCAACACTATACTAACAGCTGCCTAGGTAACTATGACTCCGTCTCCATCTCAGAACAATGTAGCGGTACCTACGCAACCGGAGCCCAGGAATGTAGCGGTAGTTATCCCATCTACGGGTGTACCGGAAATCCTACTGTATTTCCTTCACCACTACCTTCTCCCACACCAGTTACCTACACCTGCAACGATCGAACCGGAACCTGTTCCCAAGATACGACAGGTCACGGCTCCTTTTCTTCACTTTCCTTTTGCCAAGCCAACTGTCTAGCCACTGGTCCTACCCCAACCCCATCTCCTTTAACTAGTTGTGAAGAGAATGGGGGGAAGTGTGTTGTTGACAGCAATACTTGTACCCAGGAGGACGGAAAAGAAGTCACAAATCCCTTACCTTATTCTTGTGCAGTTAGTGAAAAATGCATGCCTGAGGCAGCAATTTGCAGTTTGCCTACTGCAACTTTACCCTTATGTCGAAATGAATTTAATTGTACTAGCAGCGGTTTTCCTGACGGCGCATACAGGTGTCTGACAGATGAAGTTAGCTCTCAACCCGGAGTTGAATTGGCCTGTTGTCCTATCGGCAAAATTCTTGATAAAGACAAAAATGAGTGTATTGTTTCTTCTGGGGGAATGACAGATACCCAGCCTAAACTACTTGAGCCACTTCCCGCCGGTTCATCTCCACCGGTGTTTACTGGAAGTAAACCTTGTAGTAAAGACAAAGACTGCGCGAAAAACGAGATCTGTTTAAGCACACCTTACGGATCAGCCTGTACACCAAAAACCACTGCCTGCGGCCAGGATGGAAATGTATGTTGTGCCAACGATACTTGCGGCAAGCATCTGGTCTGTTTTAACAAAGTTTGTACCGGTGGTTGCGGGGTAGAGGGGTCTATTCCTTGTTCGGGCAACGTTTGTGAAAAAGGCTATGAGCTTGACAAAAATCAGGCTTTTCCGGTTTGTAAACGCCTGCCCAAAGTCACTGTTGAAAAGGGAAAGGTAGTAAACAACTGTGTGCCGACTGCATATGAGTGGGAAATCCATCGAAAACTAACAGATAAATTAAAACTGCTTGGGGATACAGGTATGTGTTATGCCACAGCAATTATTTCATCCATCATTATTCAAACTTCACCCCAGTCACCAACGCCCGCAAACCAAGAAAAAGATACAAAACTGGAAAGTAGAGTAGAAAGACAAAAATCAGAAGTTGCTCAAACTGATGCAACTGTGATTGAAAAAGCCGGCGAGAAGTATCAAAAACCTCCGGTTGTGGCAGAAAATCCTCCGGAATCGGTGGAGCAATTGCCTTGTGAAAGTAATTGTCCGGCAGAAGCTGGTGACAACCCAAAGCCCCATCCTACAGATCTGGCTGGTTGTACTCTCGCCAAAGGTTGTTGGACAGGGACAAACTGCAAGCTGTATCATGAAGTGACTTTGGATGGGTATATCTGTTGCGCTGAAAATGAGTTGGGATCTCTAAACAAAACTTATGTCCATTTTGAAAAAGGAACGACTGCTGAAGCCTGCCGCCCGCCTGATAACCGGCCTTATACAGTTTGTGATCCGCAAGCAGGGAAATGCCCGGAAAGATTTTGTGATTTAGCCCATCGTGATGAGTGCGGTATTTATTGCATACCTACTGATACAGGTGGTTATTGCGATCCGCAAGCGGGATTTTGTGTAGCTCCGGGAGGAATTTGCGGTCGAGGTGCCCAAGAACAATGTTGTCCCGGAATGACCTGTAGCTCAGGCAAGTGCTTACTGCCAACCAAATCCAAAAAAGGTAATGCAGACGTGATCACAGCTGATGCCAAAAGTTGTATCAACCCCGGGGAGCAATGTTGCATTCCTAAAGAGGGTTATTGTTCGTTAGACAATCTCACCACAAATATTAGAGCTAATTTTGGGGCGAATGCAGATGAAGCTGCCAAAATCTGCCGACGGGAAAGTGTGTGGAGCAATCTCAATATAGTCAATGACGGCTGTTTGCCATATTCTGATGCCAAGTACAATAAGGCAGAACACACCAATGAATACAGCGTTGGACTTTATCAACTCAATCTTTTAGCTAACCCAAGTTTTGATTACTATAACACCGTGGGTACGGCAATGAGTGTTTACACCAATCGCCATACATGCAAAGAAGCATTTATTCTAACCGATTCTCCAGACGTTAAAGCTGTTGTCGAAGCTGAAGAAGGAAACATTTCAACTGCCTGTCCGGATCTAAAAATAGATAGCACGGCTCATTTTAAATGTTTGGCTGATAAATTTTTGGCTAGAGCTTCTTCAGAAATCCAGGCATATGTAGCAGGGGATTTGCGCTGTCAAAAATACAAAGATGTGGATAACGAACGCTACTACAAATGCATCACGACTCCTTACTGCAATATTATAGATGAGGATATTAAAAACTCTACATTTAACCTGTGTGTGGGTTGGTTTAGTGATCCGGGAAACAATGTCGATTATGCCAATTATTTATCTGGCGGCGGTCAATCCTGGCGACCCTGGTGGACGCCAACTATCACTTGCGGTATAGATTATTTTAAAGGCAATAAATGACCATGAAGCGAATTTTTTTCATAAGTAGCCTGATTTTAATATTTATTTTGCTGCTGCTGACTGCGTACAATTATAAAACCGGTTATTTCCGAAAATTTCTGCCAGTGCCAGCGCCTTCAGCATCTCCACGTCTTCCAAGCCCCCGGAAAATCAACCCCCAAGGTGACACTGTCTATCGGGAAACCCGGGAATACCAAATTATGTACACCCCGGCTACTGATGAATACCTGATCACTATTTTGGGTTCGCCATTTACCAAATACCGGCAAGAGGCAGAACTAGAGTTTCTGCGGCTGTTCACTCTGTCAGCTGATGAAGCATGTGCTTTGAAGGTGGTAGTTGGAACAACTCAATTTAGCAATCCGGAATCTGCAAATCAGGTTTATGGCTTAAGTTTTTGCGAAAAATAGATCCACAGACTTGAATGAATTCAGTTTTTCCCAGTAGAGTTGTCATTCCCGTGAAAACGGGAATCTATTTAAATGGATCCCCGCCTTCGCGGGGATGACAAGTTTGAGGCTCCAGTGGGAAGAACTGAATATACACGCAGATTTCCATTGACAAAAGATGTCTTTTCACTTCATAGTAGAGTAAGGCAGCCGACTTCCGGTAGTTAAATCGTGGTAAAAATATGCGCAGACAGAACAAACCAGGCCTTGGTTTAAGTCATAAATATCAACTTGGAGCTCTACAACTTGCTCCTCTCCTCCTCATCACTCTCTTTGCCATCACCACTTTCCTGATCGCCCAACGGTTGCAGACTGAAAGACAGGAACTAAGACAAAGAGCCCAGGAACAAACCTGCATGAGTTTCACCAACCAAACCACCTGTAATGATACTGCCGGTTGCAGCTGGAGCCTAAGCAGCATCCCTCAAACCTGCACCGGTACACCCCCTTGCCAATCCACCAGCTGCGGCATTGAAGATGTCACTACTACAGTCTCTTGTAGCCAATACTCCGAAGCTGAATGTCAAAGCCAAAGTGGTTGTACTCTGGTAGACCAAACCCAAGCCTGTCCCACAGGAGCTGCTGAAGCCCAATGTCCCGGAGGATGCACCAAAACCTATTCTACCCAGACTTGTGGTTTCTTAAACGGAGTCTGTCCGACAGGTTGTACTTACTATCCTCCCCAAACTGCTGCCTGTGTCGGACCCCAGGATTGCTTGGGACTGACTCAAACCGCATGCCAACGGGCAGTAGGGGAAGGTTGTTCCTGGAGAAACGGCACCACAGCTATCTGTACCGGCAGCAGAGATATCTATACCGGTTGTGGAACTCCGGGGCAAACCTATGTCACCGGTACCACCTGTGAAGGTATCCACACCGCAATCACCGGCCAATCTTGTACCGGCACCTATTACACCACTGTCGGTAGCTGCACCGGAAACATCTACACTCCTCCCAACCCTTCACCTTCACCTATACTTCAAGCCTGTGCCGAAACCTATGCCGGCAAATGTGTACCCAATACCTCTATTTGTAACCCCAGCACCAACTACGGAGAAGCCGGCTGTGGAGCCAACAATAAATGTGTGGTAGAGACGGCAAGTTGTCAAGATTCAGGCACCACAAATACTAATGCATGTGCTCAAGATGGAGCCACTTATACCAGCGGCGTAACTATTTGCAGTGGGAATTTGCTAAAGACTTGTTCAAATGGCGGATGGTCAACAATTGACTGTGGGGTAACCGGCCAAACTTGTGATGTAACTCAAAACAAATGTGTCGCGCCGGAAAATGCCAACCAGCCGGTTCCACCAGGACAAGGAGGGCCAAATGAGGAACGAGTGGTTTTTGTTCAAAATCAAGCAGAGTGTACCGATAAATACCAAGGGTGCTTCAATCCGGATAACCTGGCGTGTGTTCCGGCATGGAACATAAATACCGGCAAATGCTGCTATCCCCCCAAGGCTTACCATGATACCAAATACCAAGGTATGACGACGAGTCATTATGAAAATGTAGATAGTAATGGCATGTGTGACTTGACGACTTTATCTGACTCCGGAATTTGTGTGCACGGTAGTTGTAAAAAGGAAGCAGACGCAAGTTATACTTGTATTTATGGTGAGTGGATGCCGATTTCCAACGGAGGCTCTTGTCCACCGGAAGCTCTAGGCAGAGATGGCTGCGTACACGGGACATGTAAAAAAGGCGAGAACAGTCAAGATTTTACTTGTAATTACGGTGAATGGATGCCAATAACTTCAGGTAAGTGTCCAAATGATGCTTTTATCACCGTGGAATCACAACAAACACAAACTTTACCCCAGTGTTACTACGGCGTCACGTCTTGTGAAACATATCCCTATCCTTACCGACAAACATCTGGTGCCTGTACAAGTAGTTGTGATGGTGGAATTTGTTGCGGTGGGCCGATGGTAAACCAGGGAATTTGTATACCCGGAAGCACCAAATGTGTAAATCCAGCTTTTGATTCTGATGAAGTAGCCCAAATCAAACTTTGTAAAATTGACGGTAGCGGATATGATCCGCAATCTATATCTAAATGCAATGAGGGACAGGTGTGCAATTTAAATCAAAAACGCTGCGTAGCCTCAATCATCTCTCCACCAGAGCCGGTTTGTGTAAAAGGTAAAACTAAGTGCGATGCAGGTAAAAAATGGACATGTGTAGACGGGGAATGGATGCCAAATGCCAATCCGGGTGGATGTTCTGGAAAAACTGTAGTTCCCAAACAATCATCCGCACCTCCGCCCGTCGTAATCAATAACCCCAACTGTCCGCTGAAAAACGGTGTAGCTGATTGTAAACAAGTAGGTTCGCCCTGGAGTGGAAATACTTTTCCAGGTGGTTGTACCGGCGAAGATGGGAAGACAGATACATCTCATAATAAGATACAACAACGCGGTTGTGGACAAGCCGTGACCTCATCAGTGCTTTGTACTTACGTCGGACAAGAATATTGCGATGTCGGCAAAGTGACCCAAGAATTGTATCCATTTAGCACGTGCGCCGGGACCAATATCTTCCACCAAGAAAATATTTTTGAATCTGAAGAATTTTCTCCTTATTTGGAAACTGAATATATCCGCGGGATGATCACTAAAGAAAAGATAGCCGCAAGGTTGGTTGATGGCCCCGTTTCGATAGCAGGCAAATTTACGCCTTTTGGAAATACAGAACCGATCCCTCACATTTCTTTGATAGTGGGTATGCGTGACGGTAAATATGTATTTAATGATCCGTATTTTACGGCACCCAAATACCCCAACTTTACGGATACTTTGGAAGATTATATGACAATTGAAATAAACACCGCTTTAGGTATCAAACCGAAGAAAAAATTATAGGGAAGTTTATGAGAAAAAAACTTTTGCTTATTCTAGGCTTAGTCATATTAATCGGTGGTGTTATAGGCGGCGTGATGTTTTGGAAGTACAAAAGTAAAACCGGAGTTGATAATGAGTCAGAACAGATAAAAAATAACCTGCAAGAGCTAGGCGGTACCGCGGGAGCCATGGCCGAACCAAAAACTCCTGAAGAAAAAGCGCTTCAGGAAAAATTGGTAGCTTTGGAAGAAAAATTACCATTGATTACGCCGGAGTTTGAAATCAGACTCAATCCCAGAAACGACATTTACATCGTGACTTTAAGTGAACCTTACGAAGAAAATAAGCAAAAATTTTTAGACTGGATCAAAACCAATGGTTTTGCCGCTTTGCCGCGAGAAAACTTTGAATATTTACTCAAGTAACTACTTCTCTCTCACAGCTGGGGCGTGGATCAAGGTTTTTTTAAATAGTCGAGCCAGCCAGAAGTTTAGGATGTAATAATAGAAATTGTGGACGAAGAACCAGCGGATAAAACCTACCCGATAACGCCGGGTACTGACATACATTAAGAGTAGCGGGTCATAGATTACTTTACCCACTTTTTTTAGCCGCGCCAGCGGCTCCCACTCATCGCCGCCAAAATCAAGATACGTGCGGTAGCCACCAAGGCGCAAAAAAGTTTTCCGGCGGTAGGCAAAATTAAACCCACCTAGATACAAGACTTGGCCGGTGAAGCGATAAAGTAAAGCGACCAAGCCAAAGCCGAATTTATAAATCAAATGAGCCCAAAAAGGCCGTTTTTCGCCAATTGCCGGACCGCCGACAGCGACCACTCGGGGATTTTGAAAATGCTGATATAGATTTGTGAGATGCGTAGACGGATAAATGCAATCACAATCAGCTCCAACGACGATTTCACCGCTGGCTGCCAGTAAACCCCGTTGCCGGGCGGAGACGACTCCTTGGAGTTGTTCAGTGATAAGTCTGACGCCAAAAGATTTAGCTATTTCGGCAGTTTTATCAGTGGAATTATTATTTACCACGATGATTTCAAACGGCTGCTTAAAGTCTTGTTGGGTAAGAGAAGTCAGACAGCGGCCGATCAACTTTTCCTCATTGTAAGCCGGGACAACGACTGAAATGACAATTTTTTCTAGCATTTGCTACAATTATACATTAGGTCACGTACCAAAATAACCTTCACAAACTGCCGCGTCTATTTGGCGAGATTCGTCGTTACCTGACTCGCTCAAGTATACATCGTATACTATCGCTTGATCAGACGCCTAGAATCTCATCCAAATATCCGGCGTGATTTTATAAACGTTATTTTGGTACGCGCCCTTAGTTCGATATGACTAAGCCGTTTTTTTCAGTGGTGGTGCCGACGCTCAATGAAGCTGACTTTGTGCTGCGGTTACTCGAAGATTTGACCCGACAAACCGAGCACGGATTTGAAGTCATTTTGGTTGACGGTAAAAGTACTGATGGGACAGTGGTAAAAGCTCAAACTTTCGCATCTAAAATGCCCCTGACGATCTTAACCAGTCAGAAAAAGAATGTGGGTTGGCAGCGGAATTTGGGAGCAGAAGCAGCCAAGGGACAGTACGTGGTTTTCTTTGATGCAGATGTCCAAATCACTCCCAGATTTCTTAAGCTCTTGCGCCGGCAAATCGAACGAACTAAGCCGCCATTTGTGACGACTTACCTACGGGCCGATAGTACCATCGTCAATGACCGGATCATTGCCAGTTTGTTTAATTTGTCGATAGAAGCCTCGTTGTTTGTCGAACGGCCGTTTGTTCCGGGATTTAACTTCATCGTCCGGCGGGATGTTTTAGCAAAGGCAGGCGGATTTAACAGTCGTATTAAGCACGGTGAGGATCATGAACTAGCTACCAGACTTTACGAGGCGGGATATCCTTTAACTATTTTGAAAACTCCGCGCCTTATTTTTTCGCTCCGACGCTACCGGACTGAAGGCCGCCTGGCGGTACTTCGTAAAAACGCGCTCGCCACTTGGCACGTCTTTACAAAAGGTCACATCACTCAAGAGATATTTGAATATCCGATGGGTGGAGGTTGGTATAAGACGGTCAAACGGGAAAGTGTCAAACCGCAAGTTTTGCCAAAAGTCAGGCGCTTTGTGAAAAAATTGGTGAGATTGTTATTGGAGTAAATCGCAAAACGTAAAACGTGTAACAGGACTTACGCAGTGCGTCATTGCGAGGAGCGTAGCGACGCGGCAATCTAATATTCTTGAGATTGCTTCGCTTCACTCCTGCCTGCCGGCAGGCAGGTCGTTTCGCTCGCAATGACAACCTAAACAACAAATCATTGCGTAACTCATGGTGTAACTTGTAACGAAAATAATATTTTCATATGCAGTTAATAGCTGATTTACAACTTCATTCCAAATATTCGCGAGCCGTATCCCCGGAAATGGTGATCCCAAAAATGTATGAGTGGAATCTGAAAAAAGGGATTGGGTTACTGGCAACCGGCGATTGGACGCATCCACTTTGGGTACGAGAGCTCAAATCATATTTGGAAGAACAGGGGAATGGGTTGCTCAAATTAAAGCCGGAGATTAGGCAAAAACTCGTAGATCTGTCATTTGCAGAAAAAGTCGCGCACAATGATCCGCTATTCTTGTTGTCAGGGGAAGTTTCGTGTATTTATAGCCACAATGGGAAACTCCGCCGAAACCACATCCTGATGTTTGCACCAACTTTTGAAATAGTTGATAAAATTAATGCTGCGCTAACTAAACGTGGTTGTAATTTAAGTTCTGATGGCCGGCCGATTTTAGGCTTATCCAGTCAAGACGTGTGTGAACTAGCGTGGAGCATTTCAGAAGAAGTATTACTGATTCCGGCGCATTGTTTGTTACCTAGCGAACAAATACTTACTAACGGATTTCATCCCAAACCAATTAAAGATATACAAGTAGGAGAACAAGTATTTACACATAAAGGCAGGTTCAAAAAAGTCACAGAAATAAAAAAGCGTGTTTATACGGGCGAAATTATGACTATTAAGCCTTGGTATTTCCGACCTGGATTAGCTACAACCCCAGAACATCCGTATTATGCGATTAAAACTCTAAAAAAATGTCCCAGCACAGGAGATATTTGTCGGCCAAGCAGATCACATTTGGCGCTGTGTAAAAGAAAGCCATGTTTGGAGTATAAACCAGAATGGGTCTTATCAAAAAACTTAGAAGTTGGTGATGTGTTGGTATATCCACGCTCGAAACAGAGAGATTCGTTCAAACATATTTATTTGAGTGAGACCACAAGCGGAGAACGGATTTCTACAATCGAAGTGATTGCCGGCGGCACAAGAGGAAGAAATTTAAGAGATAAAGTTGAAATAACACCGGAACTTGGCCGTTTGCTCGGCTATTATTTAGCTGAAGGTTCAACCGACGGATATAATGCATTTTCATTTTGTTTTTCTCAAACCGAAAAGGAATTTGTGGATGATTTAAAACAACTTATGGAATCAGTTTTTGGTTTAACGAAACCAAGAATATATCATCGTCCTCAAACACAAAGTACCGAAATTACGTATTTTTCAAAAATACTGGCGCAGTGGTTTGCTAGTATTTGTTATTTACCAAAGGCTGCTCGTCGGGCAATAAATAAGTTCATACCAGGTTTTTTATTCAGTAGTAACGAACATGTGCAAGCGGAAGTTCTTCGTGGTTGGTATCGGGGAGATAAAGGATATACATCATCACGCACTCTTATGAATCAAATGAAAGCTATTTGTTTAAATTTAGAGATAATTCCTTCAATTATTATCGACACAAAACAAGCACATCTGAAGCGTGGAAAACACATTTACAAAACTAGGATAATTCGCGCGAATCATGATTCGTATGCTTTTTCGAATTTTGCCTTTTTTAAGGATATTTTTGATCTAAAAAGAGAAATCAGACAATCTCAAACTAAGATTGATCGCCGGCACGGATGGATCGACGAAAACAACGTTTATTTACCAATAAAGGAAATAAAAAAAGAACCTTATAAGGGAAATGTTTATAATCTTGAAGTAGAACAAGATCATTCTTACGTAGCAGAATTTGCTGCAGTTCATAATTGTTGGACGCCATGGTTTAGTGTATTTGGCTCGATGAGTGGTTATGATTCTTTGGCAGAATGTTTTGGTCAGTTTGCAAGTCGGATTTATAGTATTGAAACCGGACTATCATCTGATCCGGCCATGAATTGGCGCATTCGCGAACTTGATACCCGGACTGTCATCAGTTGTTCTGATTCTCATTCCGGACCAAAATTGATGCGTGAAGCCACAATTTTTGAAGTTCCTGCCGGAAGCAACTTGAGTTTTGGCGCAATAAGTTCTGCTTTGCAGAATTACTCTCGGGATAAAACCCAACCTCATATCGCTGCTACCATTGAATTTTATCCTGAAGAAGGGAAATATCATTTTTCCGGGCATCGCGCTTGTAATACCAGATTTTCTCCTCAAGAAATCAAAGCCAAAGGCAAAATTTGTCCGGTGTGTGGGAAACCGATGACGATCGGAGTCTTAAATCGCGTGGAAGATTTGGCCGGCCGGAGTGAAGCAGAACTCAAGCTTTATAAAAAACAGCTTGGAAATTTGCCAATCTCAGCTACCTACTCGGAGGCCTTTTCTAATCGCGCGCCTTATATCATGTTGGTGCCGCTCATGGAAATTCTCGCGGAAAGTGTGGGGGTGCAATCATATAGCGCCAAAGTCCGGGAGCAGTATGATTTGTTGGTTAAAGCTTTTGGAGGTGAATTTTCGGTACTGGTGCGTACTCCCAAAGAGGAAATTACCCGGGTGGCAGGCGCAAAAATTGCCGATGGGATTGACCGCGTCAGGCGTGGAGAGATCACGATTTTACCCGGATATGACGGAGTGTTTGGGACAGTCAAAGTTTTTGCGGAAGGTGAAGAGATTAAAGAAGAAGTGAATAGTAAGGAGCAGATGAGTTTGTTCTAAATTTCTTTAATACTTTCTTGCGTGCCCCCTCCAAAGGCGGGCAGGCAAGAAAGTATCCAAAGAAGGGCAAACCCGTGAAGGTTTTGCGAAGTTTCTAGCTTGCGCTTCGTCCGCCAGGCGCGAAAGAACGCGCCTGATTAAATATTGCGGACTCCGCTTCAGCAAGACAACTTTACGCAAAACGCTTCAAGGGTTGAATAAAATATAGAAAATCTACGCAAACACTTCAAATGGCGAGTTACAAAAATGCAAAAGAAGATATTGGTAGTGGTAGCTCATCCGGATGATGAATCGTTTGGGTTGGGAGGGACCTTGGCTAAATATGCCAAAGAAGGCGTTGAAATCCATGTGCTCTGTGCGACCCGCGGCGAAAACGGCCAAAAGGGGAGCAAGTTAGGTCAAAAGCGCGAGCAAGAACTGTTAACCGCTTCAAAAACACTCGGAGTAGCTAGAGTCGAGTTTATGGATTTTGTCGATGGGACGTTGAGTAATAACATGTACCATGAAATGGCTGCCAAAGTTGAGGCAAAAATCAAATCCTTTGCACCCCAAGTAGTTTTGACATTTGACCGACTTGGTATTTCAGGACACATTGATCACATCGTGGTTTCCTTGGCGACGACATTTGTGTGCCAAAAATACAAGCGGAAACTTAAACTTTTTTATCTGTGCGAACTCAAGAAATTCACCGACCTGATTCCGGGATATTTTATTTATTTTCCTCCGGGACACCTTGATACTGACATTGACGTCACGATTGATATTTCCCAAGTCTGGCAGATCAAAAAACAAGCTATGTATGTACATAAGACGCAAATCGGTGACGTCCGGCGGTTACTTTTGGTTAAACGTCTATTTCCAAAACGGGAGTATTTTATCGAGGTTTTTAAAAAAGACAAACAGAAGTTACGGAGTGATTTTTTTGGTGCTTGAAATGAGTAGGGGGGAGAAATTAAGATAGAATTGGAATAAAATTCCAAATGCCAAAATCCAAAAATCAAATCAAGTTCAAAGGACAAATAACAATAACTTTTTGAAATTTAGACATTGTCCTGTGAAGCAGGATCTGGCTTTGCCAGAGATTTGATTTGAAATTTGAGCTTTGGAATTTGAATTTTCTAGGGGAGGTGAGTATTTATGGCAACAACACAAGGCAATGACAATATATTGGGAGCGGTGGCCTACCTTTTGGGGTTTATCACCGGTATCGTACTATTATTAGTTGAAAAAAAGAGTCAATTTGTCAGGTTCCATGCGATGCAATCAACTATCCTTTTCGGAGGTTTATTTGTCCTGAACTTAGGTTTGGGATTTATTCCACTTCTGGGTTGGCTAGTGGGACTTGTCCTGTTTATCGCAGCTTTTATTTTATGGCTAGTACTCATGTGGAAAGCTTTCAACGGTGAAATGTACAAACTTCCGTATGTCGGCGAACTGGCTGAAAAACAACTGGCGAAGATGGGTAATTAGAGAAGCTTAGTAGCTTAGTTACTTAGAAGCTTAGAAAAAATAAGTTACTAAATAACTAAGTAACGAAGTAACTAAACTACTTGTGCAAAATGTTTACTTCTCGTGTTGACGCAGGGAAAAAGTTGGGAGAAGAATTAAAACTTCAAAACATCCGGGCTGATCTGGTTTTGGGGATTCCTCGGGGTGGAGTAGTCGTAGCTTACGAAATCGCGCGAGAATTGAAATGTGTATTAGACGTCTTGGTCGTGAAGAAATTGGGATCTCCCAGCAATCCAGAACTGGCAATCGGCGCCCTCACCTTTGATGATGTGACTTATATCGATGAAAACTTAAGTCGAGGTGTTGGTGCTGATGCTGACTATATTCGGGGGGAGATAGTTCGTCGCCACCACGAACTTGTAAAGCGCAACCAACTATTGCGCCACAGTCCATTGCCTCCTGACGTAGGTCACAAATCAGTCATTTTGGTTGACGACGGGGTAGCTACCGGAGCGACGGTGTTGGCAGCTTTGATGTGGTTAGTTCAAAAGAAAACTCGTACCACCATCTTGGCTTTGCCTGTAGCGGCTGTTGATACGGCATACGAGCTTTGCAAAAGAGTCGCCACTTGTGTTATTTTAGAAAAACCAAATACATTAAATTCCGTAGGCAGTTTTTATAAAGAGTTTGAACAAGTGGAAGAGGAAGAAGTAAAGATGCTTTTAGAAAGGTATCACAAGTAGCACAAGTACCACGTGTATCACGAGAATAAGAAAATACTTAAAAAATGCCCGTGGTATTCATGATGCCCTTTGATACTCGTGGTACATATAATTTTATGAACTTAATTGTTGGCCTTGGCAATCCCGGTGAAAAGTATGCTTATACCAGACACAATATCGGGTTTATGGTGGTCGATAAACTCATAAAAAACGTCATTGATGGCGGACAGACTTGGGATTTGAATCGTTCGCTAAATAGCTACTTTCTCAAAAAAGGCGATCTGGTTTTTGCCAAACCGCAAACATTTATGAACGCTTCCGGGTATGCGGTCAAGAAGCTGACTGATTTATACAAAATTGAGCTGGATCATATTTGGGTGATACATGATGATATTGATTTGCCTTTGGGAAAACTGCGGATTCGAGTTGGCGGGGGTTCTGCCGGACATCACGGGATTGAATCAATTATGCGCGAATTTGCCGGCAAAGATCATTTTGTCAGGTTCCGTTTAGGTGTCGGCCGCGGTAAGTTGGAAGAGAAAAAACACATGGATCAAAATATCCATCGGCACGCAGTAGAAAAATATGTCGTGTCGACCTTTTTTGAAAAAGAGACAGGAGACGTGCGTAAACTCATTAAACACGCGGCCAAAGCGGTGGAAACGGCGCTTCATGAAGGACTCGATCGAGCGATGAACCAATATAACAATTAAGATAATGCGAATCTACGAATGTGCATGTTAATCCAACGAATTCCAACGAATAACACGATTCGTAGACATTAGTAGTATTTGCATACTATTCGTTGATTAGTATTATAGATATGAACTCCAAACCTCAACGCGTTTCCGATATTTTGACTAGATTTAATCCCCTAGAAGATAAATATATTTCCCGTGAATTTCAGGCTTACGGTATTTATTTAGCGGAAAACTTGGGGGATTATAAACACCGCTCTCTCTATATCCGCCTGGCCAAAACCGTACCGCGGGCGATTTTGGAAAAAGCTCTCAATTTCGTCAAAGACAGTAATGCCCGTTCCAAAGCGCGGTTGTTTATGTGGAAAGTGGCTAAACTTCGCCGAGGGGAAGAATAGTTCGCAGTTTGTAGTTCGCAGTTTACAGTAGTTTAGGGCGATTAGATACTTTATGCTGCTGCAAACTGCCTACTGCAAACTAAGAACTAATTATGAAACGTGTTCATATTATCATTTCCGGTGATGTCCAAGGAGTGGGGTTCAGGGCGTGGATGCGCGGACAGGCACTCAAACTGGGTCTGACTGGTTGGGTAAAAAACCGCCCGGATAAGACAGTTGAAGCAGTAGTTGAAGGATCGGAGGAGAAACTTCGTGAACTTATCAAAGATTGTCATCACGGTCCAGATGTAGATTGGGTTACGGATGTACAAACCACTTGGGGGAAATACCAAAATGAATTTATGACGTTTGAGGTCAGGTTTTGATTTGCTTTTCCCTAAAATATGCTACGATAAGATATATGTCTAAAGTCAGTTGGGTGGAAAATTTTTATGTGTGGGTAGCGATGTTTTTCGGCGTGACGGCCTTTTTTCATTGGCGGCTCTCACCCAATGTGAACACGATCTTGTATTTAGTCGGGGGAGTGATCGGATTGTACTTATTGCAAATAGTTGAAGGTGTTTTAAAAACTTCACCGCAACTGTTGCGGTTTATCCCGACTCAAATCATCGTCACAGTACTTACGCTCTTTGTTTTGACGTCGTCGACCAACCGCCTGGGTCAAGGTTTACTTCTGGGTCTCAACTTACGCTTATTCCATTGGCAATTTTTAGCCTTCCAAACCGGCAGCCTGGGTGATTGGTTTCGCGGTTTGTCTTCACAGTTGACCCTACCGCAACAAAAAAATTACTTATTGGTATTGCTGGTTCTCATGATTTTAGAAGGTCTTATTTTTGTAGCCGTATGAGTTTTACTCACAAAGTCAGACAGGAATTGAAAAATTTTGGTTTTCGCTCGAATTTGCGGGCCGAAATTGATGCTTTGGGGATCGATCTCACCATTTGTCAACTGATTGTAGTGCTGTTGTCAATCAGCTCGGTAGTGTTTTTATTTATGCCGCTATTTTACCTCCAGGATCCGTGGTTCGTCGTCTTCTTTTTTGGTTTAAGTATCGTGTGCCTTTTTGCCGGAGTTTGGTTTTGGGTGCACCGGGCAGAAATTTGTGAGCACCCGGAAGATTATCAATGATTAGGAGAGCTTAGAACTAAAAAAGTATGTTGGATAGTGAGCTTAGGCAACTTTACGCCACAACCAAAAATATTGCCGTCGTCGGTTTATCAGACGATCCGGATCGGCCAAGTTATCAAGTAGCCAAATATCTCAAAGAACATGGGTATAAAATCATCCCCATAAATCCCAAATACTCTACGATCTTAAATGAGGTTTGCTATCCGGATCTGTTGGCAGCCAAAACCGGTCTGGCAGAGGCGGGTGAGATTGACATCGTCGATATCTTTCGCCGCAGTGAGGATGTACTACCACATGTAGCCGAAGCCATCAAAATCGGAGCCAAAGTCGTCTGGATGCAGGAAGGCGTCATAAATGAGGCGGCAGCCAAGGAAGCAGAAGCTAAGGGACTGATGTATGTGATGGACAAATGTATTAAAAAAGAACATCAACGACTGGTAGCAAATTAGGATTTGTCAACTATCATGAGGAGGTTTAAAGCTATTTAACCCGTCGGGTTGATTTGACGATGCTATGCTAGACGAAAACACAGCCCTGGGACGTTATATATCTACTGGGCAACTTGCTCTGATCCGCGAAGGTTACTACCTGATTGATGATATCAAGCACCATGTGCCGACCAATCCTGTCACCGACTACAGTTATCTGGTTTTTCCTTTTGCCAAGGCTTACGAAGGATTTTTAAAACAACTGTTTTTAGACTTGGGATTTATCAAAATTTGGCAGTATGAAAGCGACCATTTCCGCATCGGCAAAGAGCTCTCGCCAGGTTTAGCTAAAGAGCTCAAACAACGTTCAATTTATACCCAACTCGGTCACAAATTCGGAAACTTTGAACTCGCGGATAAACTGTGGTTGATGTGGAAGCGGGGACGCAATATGATTTTTCACTATTTCCCCCACAATTTAAAAGCCGTGACATTGGTCGAGGCAGAAAACATCGTGGAAGAACTGATGTCGGTGATGCAGGAAGCAGTAGAGAAGTCAGGTGTAGGCAAAACTTGAATCAGACTTGTGATCTAAATTTAAACTTGCTACACTGGTTTGTATTATGGATAAACCGCGTAATTTGCCACTTGAGCGCACTTACACTGTTTGGGGGATAGTAATCATTTTATGGTCGCTTTACCGTGTGTATGTCAAGCTTCCAGAATGGATGGATGAATTCATTTTTAAACCACTGATTTTTTTGGGACCGGTATTATTGGTTCTGAAAAGTGAACATAAATCATTGACATCAATCGGTCTAGCTGGCGGCAAATTTTTCCGCGACATTTATTTGGGCTTGGGTTTTGGGATGTTGTTTGCGGTCGAAGGTGTAGTCATCAATGCCGTCAAATATGGCCGGTTCTCTTTTGCGCCTCTAGTGCCGGTTACCGGCGCCAATTTGCTGCTCACCGTGATGCTCGCTTTTGCTACAGGCATAAGCGAGGAGGTTTTAACGCGCGGTTTTTTCTACAGCCGGCTCAAAAGTGCTTATGGGAGTGAACTAAAAGCCATGTTTTCGTCAACCGTCATGTACTTCTTTTTGTTGGTGCCGATGATCTTTACGGTTCTACATTTGAAAGGCATTACACTACTCATCTTTATCATGACCAATCTGATCATTTCATTTGCCAATACTATGATCTTTAATGAAACCAAGACCGTGACCGTGCCTGTCCTCATTCATGCCTTCTGGAACATGGCAGTAGCACTATATTTATAGTTACTTTTTCTGCTTGTCCACAGTTAATTGCCTATTTCTTTGCTCGTCTAAGTAAACTTTCTTCATTTCTTGCTCGTCCAAGAAATGAAGCAAAGAAAGACGGCCCATGAGGATTTTTTGAAATTTCTAACTTCGTTCGCACTGAAAATTGCAAAAAAATGCAATTTACATCAGCTGCTCACTCAGTAAGAAATTTTACAAAAAACGCCTCAACGGCAGTTAAGCCAAAAAAATCTACGCAAATGCTTCAAATGGCACTTTTGAACAGAAAAATCAGAAAAAACGCTTTAAAGTGGAACTTGTGGGATTATTTGATAATTAGTTGATTGGATAATTTGATTATTGGATTATTTGAGAATTGGATAATTTAGGGTGTTGCTTCGTAGCCTTCGGATTGGATGGCGACAACCATTTGTTGGGTGTCAACTAGGTTTGGGTCAAATTCGACTTCGACTTTTTGATCAGCATAAGAAGTTTTGGAAGATTTGACTCCGGGGAGTTCTTCCAGCACCGTATCGATCAAAACTGAACAAGAAGTGCAGTGCATACCATTAAGTTTGAGAGTAACTTTCTTCATAAAATTTTGGCTCTCCCGACTCAGTCGGGATCGTTCAGGATGATCTAAACAGTAAACTGTTCAAATCACTTCAATTGTTCCTGTAAACATGCCCATGCTGCAACTAAAAGGCACCTTGCCCATGGCCAAAGCCGGTAAGTTGACTTGGGTGGCGCCGGTTTCCGGTAGGACTTTTTGGATACCCAAAGTGGGGAAGACGATGGCGCGCGTACAGCCTTGGGTATTTTTGGTGACGAGATTAAGGCTCACCGGAATCCCGGACTTAATTTGTAGCCGGTTCGGTTCGTATCCGGTAGCAAAAACCGTGATCGTGGCAGATTGTTGCTCGTTGTTGCCTGTAGCTGTACCCAAGACGCTGTTGGCTTCGGCTCCGGTGGCAGTAACCCAGAAATCTTTGAGAGTAAAAGGCGAACCGGCCAAAGTCAGGCCGTTATCCAAAGCCGCTATCCCTAAAATCAAAACTAAAGTAGCAGCTACCGGATACACATACTGAGCAAAAGTCTGGGAAAATTTGGTGGCCAGGCTACCCAAAACAAAAAACAATGGCGTAGTGCCCAAAGTAAAAGCCAACATGGTAGCCGCGCCCCAAAAAGGATTTGCTGTACCAATTGCCTGGATCTCCATGGCCTGCGTCGTGCCGCACGGCAAAAAGACAGTGGCCAAGCCTAAAATCAGGGGAGAAAAATAAGAACCGGAGCGGGCATTGTTCCTCATAAATTTAAATACTGCTTTGGGTGGAGTGAGAACAAACCGGCGAAATACCGGGTGCACATCAAGCATGCGCAGGGCTGTAGCTACCATGAATATCCCGACCAGAAATTGCATCAGCATTTGAGCGGTGATGGAAAGTTGAAATACCGAGCCAAAAAGACCGAGTAAAAACCCGATTAAGGTATAAGCGGCCACTTTGGCGAGTAAAAAGATAAAAGTGGGTAAAAGAGTCCATTTCCAGCCTCTGGCGGTGTCACTTTTTTGGGCGGCTATCGCTGTAGCCAGGAGCCCACCCTGAAGCGCTAAACACGTAAAGCCGCCGGTAGTTAAACCCGTGAGGAAAACCAGCCAGAGATTCATAGATCAATATTATAACATGAAATTATGGCTTTTTGGGTGAATCCATAGCCATCTGAAAACAAGCTTATGCTATAGTAAATGCATGTGCATGCTGGTGGCTTTACAAATTAAACATGTGGAAAAAGATAAAGCTTGGTTGAGTGATGGACGGGTGGTGCAAACTGCCGGAGTGAAGAACTTGAAAGTTGGGGATGTGGTAAATGTATATGCGGATATTATTGTGGAAAAAGTGGAGAGAGAAGAGTGAATTCAGTTTGGGAGGCCCTCGCTCGCGTCACCCGCACAAGTATTACTATTGTTTATAATACTAAAAAATAGTACTATCAGGTCATGAGAAAAGGGATCTATTTAGCACTTCTGACGACTCTAGTTTCGGGATTTTCGATTTTTGCCAATAAAATTTTTGTCTCTGGCGCTGATCCTTTAGCATTTACGACTGTCAGAAATATAGTGGTAGCGGGGATACTGACGACAATACTTCTTAGGAGTCGTAAATCACTTCAGGAACTTAAGTCACTTAAGAGAAATGACTGGTTGAGGTTGGCACTTATCGGAACGCTTGGTGGAGGAGTGGCCTTTGCGCTTTTCTTTGTGGGACTCTCAAAAATTGGGGCAATCCAGGGAAACTTGATTCATAAGACGTTGTTTATTTGGGTAGCTTTCATGGCAGTACCATTTTTGGGCGAGCGCTTAAATAAAATTCAACTCGTTGGTTACGCCGGCATTTTTTTGGCCACGTTTGTGCTTGGGGGGCCAGCCAATTTTGTATTTAACAAGGGGAGTTTATTAGTTTTGGCTGCAACTCTATTATGGGCTCTAGAAAATGTGATTGCCAAGGTGGCACTTAAAAATATTTCATCACTAGTTGTAGGTTGGGCGCGGATGGTGATTGGGGCTTTGGTATTGACTCTAATTACGATTGGTTTGGGAAAAGGCCAAATGCTGTTTTCCCCCAAAACATTGGCTTTTATGCCTTTAATGGTGAGTAGTGGATTTTTGAGTATCTATGTTTTGTCTTGGTATGCGGCTTTGAAAAGATTACCGGCCACTGTGGCGACAGTAGTTTTGGTTTTGGCTCCAATGATTACCACATTCCTAACCGGAGTATTTATTTCACATGCTGTTATTCCCAATAGCCAGTTGATTTCATTTTTAGTGATGACGGTGGGAGTGGGAATGACTGGATTCATTGTTTCTCCCCTTAAGATAAGGGGAGATCGAGAGGGGTTATGAATTTTTCCGTAACTCACCCCAACCCTCTCTTAACCTAAGAGAGGGAGAGATTACCTATGAAATATCATCCTGGACTTCTTCGTTTAGCGCGCTACTCCTTTGCTCCAAATTCATTGAAATACTGCGGGCCGGAGAGGCAAAGTCAGATGCGTGCGTACGTTCAGGCAAAAACTAGCGATCGGGGTTTGGGAGAAATGCTTGAACAGTTTGATACGCTTTATAAATATTTGGCGATGATTGCTTATGAAAATAACATTCGTGATCCGTTTGACACCCGAGTGGTTGAAGCATATTGGCTGGGAAATGGATTACTTGCCAAAACAAAATATAAACCACTGGCTGTAGCTCTAACAGATGGGTTGGAACTTCCGAAAAAATTAACGCCTCGTCAGTTGGCTACAACTTTGTCAAAACTGGATGAGGCAGTTGCGCACCACACGTTTCATGTTTTAAATATTTTTCGTAGAACCGGACATCTGCCGATAGCACATACGCTTTTGACAATGGATAGTTGCAGAATAAGCTGGGGAAGAATAGTTGGCAGTGGACAGTGGGCGGTTGGCAGTAAAAATAATGAATATTTCGTTGAAGTTAAACCCCTGGTGTATAGGCAAGGTGTTTTAGAACTTGGAAAAAAAATTATTAAATCAGTCAAAAGCATTGGTTTGGAGCCCAAAATTGGGGAGTGGGTGAGTGTGCATTGGGGATGTGTGTGCGAGGTGCTAAGTGCAAGGCAACTCGGGAATTTGGAGTATTATACGAAGTTATCCATAATGTTGGCTAATCGTTATAACGCCCCCTAACCCTCGCTCTTTACTAAGGGGGAATTTCCTCCTCTTGGTAAGAGGAGGTGAGGAGGAGTTAGTTAATGAAAGTTTATATAGTTGGAAATCCATTAGTGAAAGTCGATAGTTTGCCTTTCAAATTATTGCCGAAATTAAGAAAAGAATTTCCGGAGGTTAGATTTGAAGAGGCGGATCCAACAGAAAATTTTATTCCTGAGAATGATTCAATCATCATAGATACCGTAGTTGGGATTGACCACGTGAGGTTATTTACCGATCTTGATGAATTTGTCCCTTTTTCTTCAGTTTCAGCTCATGATTACGATTTAGGCTTGCATTTGCAACTGCTTAAAAAATTGGGGAAAATCATTTCAGTGTCAATTTTGGGAATCCCTATTAGTATCGATGTGTCAGGAAAAAAGAAAGTGATGGAATTACTTCACAGCCTGTTCAATCGATCAGCCAGAAATCCGGATGTGTCTAGCTAACCCACACCGGGTGTGGGTAGTGGTATCTTACTTCCATCTGACTTTCAAAAAATGCGTGGCACACGACATGCAGGGGTCGTAGGCTCTGATCAACTTTTCGATTTCGTGAGAGAGAATTTCTTTGGGTTGGTCAATATTATTCGTGACATACTCACGAATTGCGTGTTCGATCCCGATTTGATTTTGGCCAGTAGGGACAATGATTTTTCCTTGCTTTATTTTGCCGTCACTCGTTATCTCCATTTTATGAAATAAAGTGCCCCGAGGAGCTTCGATGAGGCCGATGCCAGTGGTGTTTTCTCCACCCCGGGGGAGTCCATTCTGGCCACCCCCGGGGTGTCTTAAAGCCTGAGGTTTTTCCGGTTCCGCTTGATACTCATTGATCAGATCAATGCTGCTGTCTACCGCATGCAACATTTCGATGGCTTGGGCCAAATTATTATGATAAATATTTTGCGAAGGAAAAACTGCTAAAGCTTTTTCTGCCGCTTGTTTGGTCTTGGGGTGCAAAGACTCTTGGTTGAGATTGATGCGAGCCAAAGCCCCAACCATATGTAAAGCCTCACCAAAAAAATATCCGGTAGCCTGTGAATACGGAATGATTCTTCGCTTGAGGCGCTCACCAAATTGTTCTTGCGATACAGTCTCGCCATCGCTGGTTTTGACAACACCATCCAAAAAAGAATAATTTTTATCAGTTAGGGCTAAAAATTTCACATTTATATCCTGTTTAAACTGGCATTTCCAAAAAACATCTATAAGATGCAAAACACGCGGGCGGATTGTCTTAAGCTCCGGAATGAGCGCCTGTAATTCTTCTTTGGTGGGAATTTTGATAAAGCCTCCAAGTGTGGCAAAAGGCGCGTGCACACTTCTGCCGCCTGTAATTATGCCAAGTTTGTTACCCACTTCCTTGACGTTAAAACAATCATGGAGGAGTTCATGTTCGACCGGGTTATTTTCATCAAAGGCGAGGATTGAATCACGATTAAATAAATCCGGCAGCACAAAGACATAAAGATGCAAACCATGGTCGCGGATGATCAGGCCGAAATTCAGGAGTTTGCGAAGTAGCATGGTTTGCGGTGAGGGAATCAGTCCCAGGCCATTTTCGATAGATTTGATTGAGCAAAGGAGGTGGGCGTTACTGCAGGTGCCGCAAATTCTAGCGACGAGTTGGGGGACGGCCAGAATCGGTTTGCCGGAAATGGCAGTTGTGAAGAAGCGCTTCATTTCAGTGATGCCAAAATTGCACTCGGTTACAGTACCCTCGCGGATTTTTAAATCAAGGGTGGCCGTGCCCTCAATTTTGGTGATTTCAGTTAAAGATAAATCTAGGTTGGTTGTGTGCATGTTATTTAGTATGACGCAAGCAGGCAAAAATTTCTTGATCCGCAACTCGATCGGGATGAGACGCTACTTCTCCATAAAAGCATCGTCCCTCCTCGAATGCGATCTGCGAAATTTTCACCTTGCTTGCTTCATGGTGATTTGATTTCGAACTCTTTCAAATATTTATTAAGCACGTTGAGAAATGCTTGTTCGTTCATCGGACAACCCTGGACAGTATCATCAACAGTCACAATTTCGGAGAGGGTTTGGACTTTTTCATTTTGATGAAATTGCAACAAAAAGGGCGCGATTTCAGATTTGGCAGCTGCATCAAATGTATTTCGTTGACTAGAAGGCAAGCTAATACAGGCACACGCGCCGATCGCGACTAGTTTTTGGCTCAAGGCGCGGATTTGTTTGAGTTTGGCAGCTTGTTCATAGGAAGCAATGGCGCCTTCGACAAAAGCCACATCCATGTCTCTCATTTCATTATGAGACTGAAGCACTTTGGCGTGGACAAATTCAATTTCTTTAAGCCATTCCTGCCAGTGGCGGTTAAACAGTTCAGTTAGCAAAATAGTTGAATCCTCACAGCAGGTAAAAGTAAACCAACCGACGCGGAGTTTTTTCATAATTTATCTGGGTATTTGACTACTTCCCCAGACACTTGGGGCTTTGATTTTTTTAAGATATGCAAAGACACTGGCTCCAGCCCTAGCGCCCAAACCTACAGCTGTGGATATTTGCTCAATTGAGTATTCATGAGTAACCAAATCACCAGCTGCAAAAATACCCGGGACACTTGATTCAAGTCTTTCATTGACTTGGATATAACCGCCCGGATCCATTTTCACTCCTAGTTGAGTTACCAGTGCTGTACCGGGCACACCGCCGATTTCGATAAACAGTTTGTCGACTTTTAACTCAGAAGAGTTAGCCCCATTGGTTAGTAGTTTAATACTGGTTAACCGTTCTCCGTCGCCTGTGATTTCTATGATGACGGTATTGTATAGGACTGTAATTTTTGGATGATTGGTGATTTGCTCAAGCCAAACCGGATCACCCCGTAGCTCACTTCCGCGGTAGAGGATATAGACTTTTTGGGCCGCTTGGGCCAGTTCAACTGCGGCGCCAACTGCGCTATTGGCGCCACCCACGACTGCACAAATTTTATCGTCAAAATCCTGTTTTTCACAGGTGGCACAGTAGTGAACGCCTTTACCTGTATATTCCATTTCTCCTGGAACTTGAAGTTTGCGTCTTTCAGTGCCAGATGCCAGAACTACGGCTCGGGTTTCGTAGACGTTGGCACTCATGTCTTTGACCAAGAACCCGGTTTGGTCACTATTTTTGGTGATGGCTACCACCCGGTCGGCGAGAAATTCGCCGCCCCTCATCTTGGCTTGAGTCAACATCTTGTCTGCCAGTTCTTTTCCGGCGATATTGGTAAAACCCGGATAGTTTAATATATCGGGCGCCAGAAGCAACTGACCACCGATGGTCTCGGCCACCACCAGATGTTTCAATTTGAAACAGGAAGCATAGATTGAAGTAGTAAGTCCTGCCGGACCGGCACCAATAATCACGAGATCATACATGAGTTTACTATAACTTAAGTTTGAGTCATGGACAAGCCACAACTACACGAGTAACTGGTCACATTTCTGACATAAATCTGTCATTGCGAGCCGAAGGCGAAGTAATCTCGATAAGATCCTGAAACAAGTTCAGGATGACGAGAAAAAGAGATTGCCGCGTCGGGGCGTACCGTCTGGTACATCCCTCCTCGTAATGACATAATACGTAAATCCTAAAGAATGCTCATTTTTGCAAAAATGCGTTATATAGACTTGCAAACAAATAACCCACGAGCCAAGTTGCGCCACTGACAGTCACTATACCCCAGACAAGTGACACCAAATTTAGACTCGGGGCAATCGCAATTTTAGCCAAATCCAATCCATGTACCCAGGATTTAGCAATTCCCATACCCAATTCCGGAGCCACAATGAATAAACCCAGACAGACGACATAGACGATCGCGGCCGTGACGGCAGCCGCATTGGCGGTAGCCACAGGATGATGTTTCATTTTTCTCACCTCCTTTTATCAGTTTAAATTATTATTTATTTACCAGTTTCCCATCATACCCATCATGCTGTTAGTGCGTTCCATCATGGTCGAACCAGAACTTTGCATCATTTTTCCTTTTTCCATCATTTCACTATCGCGGTATTTAGTGCCTTTATTTTCCATCATTTCGCCCATTTCTTGGAGTAAACTGGAATTACCACTCATCATTTTCGCTGTATCCCTTAGATAATCAGGCGTTAGGCCGACTTGGGTAGTCCGGGCTAGTTGGTATCCTACAATTCCGCCCAACAAAAGCACTCCGATGAGGAGAGCCAGGTTTGAGACTTGGAATTGATTCTGTGGTGTATTTGCCATAATTACTCACCTCATTTCATTTAGGATTAAGATCCCAGGTAAATTTGCGCTCGGGAATACCCGCGATATCCGTCAAAGTTAAGTTTAAACTTTTTACGGAAGTATTTAAAGTCTGGGGAAAAGTGAGGATGCCTTGGCGATGATGACCACCTGGTGGTGCGCCATCCCAGATAGGTATGGGAAACTGTTGGCCCTGCTGGTCAGTTAAAGTGGTGATTTTGGCCACATCAAAATCCAGTTCGACTGAATGGGTCTCAAAGGCGATTTGAAACTGGGGTTGGGTGCCGGGAGTTAAGCGCACTGGAGTAATAGAGACGGTGACATTGCCGCCGGAATTTTCCCGGGTTTGGTTGAGGTTCGTGGAACTGGGAGTAGAAACAGGTGCTTGAAGGTTGATAGAATTTTCAGGAACCAATTTCATCCAGATAACTATAAATACTAAACTTAAACACAGGGCCAAAATGACAGTTTTTGGTTTAAGATTCATACTCTATAAAGCTGCAAATGGTTTAACATCATTTTGATACCAATAATATTGATAATTAGGCTTATTAATAGTATAGGAATCTGGTATCGAGTCAAAAAAATGCTCAAACCCGATAGTCCGATGAAAGGTAAGGCATCTGTAGCGTGATGCATGCAGCAGGCTAACATACTGATAGAGGCCGAAGTGCCGCCAGTTACCATAGCCTGGCGGGTCCTGCCGCTCGTCAGCCCCACATCCGCCCACGGTGGGGACCCCGGCTGTGGGGCCCCCCGTCTCGCGTCACCCGCCATTTGCTGTTTCAGATATAAATAGAGTCCCGTTTGAATCCCAAACCCGGCGCTAAGTGGTAACATCAACCACCAGAGATTTTGAAATTGTTCGACTGCTGCTTTCCAACCACTAAGTAAAGTCATGGTGGAAAAATATAGCGTCAATAGCAAAATAGCAGCGAGTAAACCTAAGATAAATGTTTTAGGCAGCATAATTTTATTCAAGCTCCGCAACCGCCGGCACTTTTCGGCTGGTTAGGCAGCGGCCCGACTTTTTTCATGATTTCGCCTGCGCCTTTGGCACTGGAATAATCAGCTCCCAGTACCATTTTTGCGTCTACCTGGTTCCAAGGTGTGCCTTGTCTGGCAAAATAGGTGGCGACCGCCAGATAATTTTGGCTAAACCAAATACTATTTACTCCTAAGACCTTGCGGTAAATGGTCGCATCATCGACTTCAGCGGAAACCAGAAGTTCGATCAAAGCCAAAGCTGCCATGCCGTGGTTGCAATCCGGAAACCAAGTGCTATTGCCGCAGCATGGCCGGTAGACATTTTTGGCTATTTCTGCCACTTTGCTTTGTTGTTGGGGTGTTAATGGAATCAGTTCATAGCGATTGAGGTAATCAACTGCCTGACCCCGGGCGAGCGGCCAGCCGCCGGTCGAGGCAAAGTTGCCCACATCTTTAGCATAGTCTTTACCCATCGGGCCTTCGCTATAAGCCAGACTCTTTTGGGCTAGTCCCAAAGCCCACAACACATCCAAGACAAATTGGCTGTTGTTCCTATCGATCACTATTTTGGCATCTCCTCCTTGGGTCAACAATTTTTCTTGTTCCGGAGTGGGTTTGACCGTTTCTTTAAATTTAGCCAAATCGATGACCCCCAAATTTACTAGTTTTGGTCCCAAATCACCCCAGGCTATCGGCAATTCCACTCCCTCCGCCGGCAGCACTTCCGCATCAATTTTGGATAGATCCAGGAGTTGGCCACCTTGTTTTTGCCAGGCGTCCATGCCGCCTGCTAAATGCATGACATTGGTATACCCCAGTTTTTCGACTGCCTGGACAGCCTCTTCACTCATCCGACCAGTTTTACAATACAAGACGACCAGGGCATTTTTATCTGAGGGAAGACTGGTCGAATTCGCGACCATTTCTGAATAGGGAATAAAAGTATCGGTCTTGGCGATTTCACCTTCATATGGTGTATGGACGTTGATCAAAGTAAAGTTTTTTTGTTTGAGCATTTGTGTTAATTTTTTAGGATCGACTGACTTCACTCCGGCCACTGAAGCGGGGGAGAGGATTTTTTTTATCATATCCTGGCGCGCTCCGATGAAAAAGCCAAATAATACCAAACCGGTTAATACGACGACCATCCGGGCCTGTTGAATAGACTTGCGGGTAAATTTTTTCATAAATTTTTCCTTCCTTTTTTGATTAAAATAATTACGCCGATAAGTAAAACTAGAGCAAAGACGTATTCGCTAAAGGGGAGTTGTTTGAGGAAGCGCACCAAATTCATGACATTGGTGCCCAGCGTTTGTTCAACTGGTTCCTGACTTCCCATCACGATAGTTCCGGAAAGGGCTAAAACTAAAAAGATCACTCCAACACTAATAAACAAGAGACCAGCAGCAAAATCAGTGAGTAAAACCTGTCTTTGCCCCAATTTTACAGTTTTACCGCGAAGTAAAGGTAGGTTGGTCCAGTTGATTTTTTCCAGGAATAAAGCCATTACGACCAGCGGAAACACCATACCGGCTACATATGCTAGCCCTGCCAGCCCGGCCCAAAAAAAAGTGGGACTTAAAAAACTCAAAGTCAAAATACCCGCTAGTACCGGTGTGCAGCAGGAAGAAGTGATACCGGAGAAGACTCCCAAAAGATAAACTGACCAGGGATCATGGCGTTTGTTTAAATCAATCGTTAAGTTGAGCATCGGCAGGGTGATTTTTTTGCCGGTCAACTCCATCAGGCCCAAAAGGATCATAAAGCCCGCACCCACGATATACATTTGGGTATGATATTGTTGGAAAATCTGGCCGATGGCTCTAATGCCCAAAGCAGTTGGCACTAAGATAGTGGCAATTCCCAGACCAAAAATTAGTGTGCCCCACACCACCCGGCTTTTTTCGCGGAAAATATTAGCCAAATAACTTGGTAACAAAAAAGTGATACAGCATGGGGCAAATAGAGCCACCATGCCACCAAAAAACGCTGTGATAAGTGAAATACTGTTTATGAGATTCATAAATGACTCAAGTTACCTAAGTAACCTAGGGAACTTATAAAACGTTTGCTTTTATACTAACTTCAACCTCAGCGTGTTGCGGATCATTGGTAGCAAAATTGACTTGTCTAGTCACTGCTCCGGTCACCGGCATGACTTTGGGCCGGTAGGTGACTTCAAGTTGGGCAGTTTGTTTAGGGGGAATTTCACCGATCCAGTTTTTGAGAGTCGAACTCATATGCATCGCCATATTAAATTCGCCCGTCTTTTGGCCGTTGATAATGATGGATGCAAAAGTACAGTCACAGCTTGTGGCAATGTTCCAAATTCTTAATACTGCATCAGAAGTATTGGTGATGGTAAACGTTGCTGTCCGTTCCTCATCACTTTTCATACTGCCAAAATCTTCACTGTTTTTATCAAGCATCATGCTGGCGCTTCCCAGAGTTTCGCGTTTGGGTGATTTGCTTTCGCCGCTGCCAATCAAAAAGATGGCGCCGACAATCACCAACACACTCAAAACAATAGCTCCGAGAATAATTTTAGTATCTGTATTCATATAGTTACTCCTTTCAAACGTAATGAATTACCTACAACCGAAATAGAACTGGCGGCCATGGCAAAGGCAGCCAGCGCCGGATTTAGGAGCCAACCGGTCAACGGGTAAAGTGCACCCATAGCCACTGGGATCAAAATCACGTTGTAACCAAAAGCCCAAAATAGGTTTTGTTTGATGACTGAGAGGGTGGCGCGGCTCAAATTTATGGCTGAAGTGACACTACGTAGATCTTTATTGAGAAGGGTGATGCTGGATGATTCAATAGCTACGTCAGTGCCTGTCCCCATGGCAATTCCCACATCGGCCGCCGCCAAAGCCGGCGCATCGTTGATACCGTCACCGGCAAAGGCCACAATAGACGATTGCTTTATTGTGTTATGGCTATATTGTTTAGATTTAAACTCTTTCACCTTGCTGGCTTTGTCTTGGGGTAAAACTTGAGCTAAAACATTTTCAATGCCAGCTTGTTGGGCGATAGCCTTGGCTGTTTTTTCATTATCACCAGTAATCATCCAGACTGCGACGCCGATTTTTTTGAGTTGGGTTACCATTTCTTTGGCTTCGGTCTTCATCGTATCGGCGATAGCCAGGAGACCTAAGTGTTTACCGTCGACGGCAACAAAGGCAAGAGTTTTGCCTTGATCCATCCACTGTTCTGCTGGTTTTTCCAAATCGGCAGCCCGCGCTACTTTTTCCTGTTCCATCAGTTTTTGGTTACCGATCAAAACCATTTTGCTGCCAACTTTTCCGGTGACGCCAAAACCTTCGATCGCGCGAAAATCATCAACTTTTGGGACTGCTGATTTTGGAAAAAAGGCAACGATCGCCCGGGAGAGTGGGTGTTCAGAATTTGCCTCAACGCTCGCGATAAGTGGTTCTAAGGCCTTTCTGTCACTTGACTCAGTTACCAAAAAATCAGTGACGCGAGGTTCACCCCGAGTGAGCGTGCCAGTCTTATCAAAAATTGCCACCTTGGTTTTGTGGGCAATTTCCAAGCTTTGGGCATCTTTGATTAAAATGCCTTTTTCCGCGCCTCGGCCAACTCCCACCATGATGGCTGTGGGTGTGGCTAGGCCTAAGGCACACGGACAGGCGATGATCAAAACGGCAATCAAATTGGTAAAAGCTGGGACAAATCCGCCCACTGGCGGACCAAAATCATACCAGATAACAAAAGTGGCAACAGAAAGCATCAAAACAATCGGCACAAAGTACGAAGAAACTACATCAGCCAACCGTTGAATGGGAGCTCTTGAGCTCTGGGCTTCGGCCACCATTTTCACGATCGTAGCTAACATGGTTTCATTGCCGACTTTGGTTGCCACAAACAAGAAGCTGCCGGTTTTATTGATGGTTGATCCAATAACCAGATCACCTTCTCTTTTATCCACCGGAATTGATTCGCCGGTGACCATCGATTCGTCAATTGATGAAGTGCCTTGGGTGATTTTGCCATCAACTGGAATTTTTTCACCGGGACGGACACGGATAAGATCACCAACCTGCACTTGATCGAGAGGGATATCCTTTTCGATAAAGTTGACCCCATTGTTTAATTGTTGAATTGTTAGATTGTTACCGTTTTTCATTTGTAACACCCGAGCGGTTTTGGCTTGGAGATGTAAGAGTTTTTTGATAGCGTCACTGGTATGGGCTTTGGCTTTGGCTTCAAGATATCGGCCGAGGAGGATCAGAGTAATGATCACGCTTGCAGTGTCAAAGTAAAGACTCAAAGGGAAGCCCAATTGGGAGAGGGTCTTGCCAAAAAGAGTAGTCAGGACGGAAAATCCGTAAGCGGCACTTGTGCCAATGGCAATCAGCGTATCCATGGAAGCAGCGCGGTTTTTCAGGCCCGACCAAGTCGCCTGATAAAATCCCCACCCAGCCCAAAACTGTACTGGTGTAGTAAGAAGTAAGAGTATGTAGTTATTGGTTAGTAGTTCGTAACCAGAGAAAAAAGCGAAAAATCGACCAAACCATTCAGGAAAACTCCCTAGGATGATCAAGACACTTAAAATACTCGAGACGATGACTTTTTGTTTGAGTTGGCTTAGTTCCTGACGTTTGGCTGCTTCTTTGAGTTGTTCAGGAGATGATTCTTCCCGGCCGGATACGATAGCCTGATATCCTACATCTGAGACAGCTTTGGCCAAAGTATCCAGAGAACTGATTTTGGGATCAAAATCAACCGTGGCTTGTTCACTCCCATAATTTACGCTCGCCTCATTGACTCCTGGCGTTTTTTTAAGTTTGCGTTCAATCAGTTTGGCGCAGCTAGCGCAGTGCATACCAACTAGCGGAAAAGATGTTTTCATGTCGTCGCCTCAATCCTTCCTTGAAACATGTTCATGCCGCAGTGGAAACTAGAGACAGCCGGATGTGGAGGAGTAAGGGTGACAGTCACGGGTTGGTTCATAGGTAAATACTCCTTGATTTTATAATCCGGAAAAATTAAGTCTTCAAGACAACTATTTTGGTCTTTGCGGATAAAAGTGAGTTTGACTGACTTGTCTTTTTTGATTCTTAAAATATTGGGTTTATAGCCACCGTCGACGATGATAGTAAGCGCCTCATTTGCGGAAACCGCGGTTTCTTTTTTGCCAAAAAAGAACCAATAGATACCGACTATCGCAAACAAACCGGAAAGTGTGACGATGATTTTATCCATACATTTTTATCTCAAATTGAACAATATTTTTATTGTTTTTCCATGACTTTCATGACTTCATCCAACACTTGTTGACTGTTGCCCTTTTTTATTTCTTGAGCCACACACGTCTCCATATGGTTTTTTAATACCACTTGATCTATTCCTTTGAGGGCGGCTTGAACGGCTTGAGACTGATGGATGACATCAATGCAATACTCGCCCTTTTCCACCATGGAAATTACGCGGTCCAAATGACCCCGGGCGATTTTGAGGCGATGAAGAACGGTTCTTTCGATGGATTTGTCTCTAGGAACACCCTTCGGCATAAGTTCTCCTTATATCCCCACTAGGGGGATAAAAATATCGTACTATAAAGCTACAGGTTCGTCAAGAGGGAAAAAGTTTAAAATGAGTGGTTTTTACTCGTAGAGAAAACTATCAAATATGACAGCCGGGTCTTTTGTGAGAGAATTTGTGGGTGATATGATTTTGATTTTGGGTACATGAGAAGCAAAAGGTAATCCATCAACTACTTCAGCGTGTTGCCAAATTGTAGTAGGGTTGTACAAATCTACGGTGCGGATGAGTGCGCCATCAATATACAGTTCAGCTTTGCCACCGTTGGGACCTTTGGCTGTAATCCAAGTAACTTTAGTGGAAACTGTACTTAGTTGGGAATCAGTGATTTCGGCTCCTACTAAACTGCTTATAAAGTAACTTCCATCATGTGCACGACTATCAAAGATAGGTATCCAAGAGTTGTAGCTATACAAGGGACCACTAGAATCACAAAATGTACCGCCATCGGGTGACATGCCATCAACTACTATTTCAGTCCCGGTTGAAAGAGGGTTCTTGTTATCCAAGGCCACCACTTTCACCATGTGAGGAGTATTTGTAAGGAGCGGATATGTAAGGGGGACTTGGAATTGTTCCGTGGCTTGGTATAGATCGACGACACCTTTGTCTATATCATCTATAAAAACTCTCATTTTTCCCAAGCTCGGACCTTTGGCCGTATAGATCGTGATGCTGGTAGAAGAGGCACGCATTTTTAACTGAAGTTGTTGGCCGTTGGTACTGGTATAAAAAGGGGCGTCAGCGCGGTAATTTGAATCGTTCTTGAAAAACCATTGGTCAAACTGCAGACAATAATCAACACTGGTTAGTTTTGGAGTTATAGCTTTTGAAGAAATAGAAGTTCGATTGTACATTCCGGCAATAACAAGTACCAATAAAATAACTAAGCCTACTAGCCACCAAACTTGAGAAGATTGTTTATGGGAGCGGGACGATTTTTTCATGCACTACTAAAAGGCTAATTGTTGCACTAAAGTTTGTCAAGGACTAGTCAAAAAGGGAAAAATGTAGTAAGTTCTAAGGGCTCGTTCGTCCCGATTAAATCGGGACGACTACGGCCCTTTGTGCCGCACCCTTCAATATAATACAGATCATGTTACTAACGGATGCGGCCTAAAATACCTGTTTGGCAAAAATAGTATAAACTAGTATAGCCCACCTACGTTTGAGGTTCGTCTTCGGCCATTGGCCGACAAGACGAAACTTCACTTCGGCGGGTCCAAGAGACACTAAATTTTCTCAAATGAATTCAGAAAATAAGTGTCTCTAAGAGAGGATAAAATATGCATATCACTGTGACAGATAGTGAGTTTCAAACTAAAGTAATGGAATCGGACAAACCGGTTCTGGTAGATTTTTGGGCGGTGTGGTGTGGACCATGCCGGATGCAGGATCCAATACTCGAAGAACTGGACAAAGAATTGGGAGACAAAGGAGTCATTGCCAAACTCAATGTAGATGAAAATCCAGCTACCGCCGGAAAATACGGGATCATGTCGATCCCTACCCTAATGCTCTTCCACAAGGGTCAAGTAATGAAACAGTGGATTGGAGTACAATCGAAGGAAGTTTTGAAAGCAGAATTTGATAAATTAGTTAGTTGATTATTCTTCGAACCCCGAAGGGGCTCCTTCGGAGCGAGTGAGAAGTTACAATTTTTTTATTTACTCTTCATTTCTTGCTTGTCCAAGAAATGAAGCAAAGAAGGACAGCCAGTGAAGGTTTACTTGATTTTCTAACTTCGGGTAATCAGGGGGAACCCTCGGTTCATCCACCTGGCGGTGGAGAACCGTTTCCCCACTTTTACCACTCAGTAAGAAAATCTACATAAACACTTCAAATGGCAAATTAAAAGTGATTTACGACGTAATTATTTTAGGTACTGGGCCCGCAGGTTATACGGCGGCGCTTTATACTTCACGGGCGTTTTTGAAGACGCTCATGTTGGCTGGTCCACAAGATGGAGGACAGCTGACAATCACTACTGAAGTTGATAACTATCCAGGGTTTGGGAAAGGTATTTTGGGCCCACAACTTATGGAAGAAATGAAGGCACAAGTGGTGAGATTTGGGACGGAAATCAAGTTGGAACAAGCATCAAGTGTAGCGCGTTTAGCGTCTAGTAAGGGATTTGTAGTTGAGACTTTAGAGAAAAATAAATATGAAGCCAAGACTATAATTGTGGCAACAGGGGCGTCGGCGAAATATTTGGGTCTTCCTTCAGAAACTCGGCTCATGGGCAAAGGTGTATCAGCTTGTGCGACTTGCGACGGATTTTTCTTCAAAGGTAAAGAAGTAGTTGTGATTGGTGGTGGAGATACAGCGATGGAAGAAGCCAATTTTTTGACAAAATTTGCGACTAAAGTGACCATCATTCATCGCCGAGACGAGTTTCGGGCGTCAAAGATCATGCTCGAGCGCTCCCAGAAAAATCCTAAGATCACATTTTTGACAAATAAAATTGTGGAAGAAGTTTTGGGAGAAACATCTGTTTCAGGTGTTAAATTAAAAGATGCCAAAACCGGAGAAGTGAGTGAATTTCCCACTCAAGGATTTTTTCTGGCAATTGGGCACCAGCCAAATACGGAGTTTTTACGAGGAGTAGTGGAGTTAGACGAGAAGGGGTACATAGCCTTATATAAGGCGAATATGACGGATAAGGCGGATATGTTGGTGCCACAAACGCGAACAAGCGTTGAGGGGATATTTGCTGCCGGTGATTGTGTGGATCCCCGTTATCGTCAAGCTGTTGTTGCCGCCGGCATGGGTTGCATGGCTGCAATGGATGCGGAAAAGTGGTTGGAGGAACAAAGTTAAATTAATACCCTGTAAAAAGTTCTGACTTGAGTTTTTCTACGTCTAATCCCATATTAACTAGGAGTTTTTTTATTTCAATAACCATTTGGGCTGGGCCGCAGACATAGAATTCGCATATTTGCCAATTGGGTATCAGTTCTTGAATCATGGTCTCGTCGATTCTCCCTTTTCGCCCTGTCCATCCGCCAGACGGCGGAGTATCAGCTGTGTTAGTCACTGTGTAATGCGCTTGAAAGTGTTTATTTTGAGTTGCGTATTCGTCTAAATCTTTTTTAAATGGGATATCGTCGGCAGTTGAGTTGGAATAAATCAGAGTAATGGGTTTGGGGAGCTGTTTATAAGTCGCATACTTGATCATGGAGTGGAGTGGGGTGATGCCAATTCCACCTGATAACATCACGGCCCCAACTCGCTCGTCTTCATTTAAAATAAATCTGCCGAACGGGCCGGTGAGATGGAACTGGTTACCGTTGGTTAAGGTTTCCGTAGTTTGTTTAAAGCGGCTTGCGCCTACGCGAGTAGCAAACATCAAGTAATCATCTGTGGGAGAAGAAACAAGCGAAAAATTGCGTTTATTGCAGCGCTCATCACAGTCGGCAATATCCAGTTCTATATTGGTGAATTGGCCAGGACTATAAGAAAAGTTGGCTGGTTTGGTATATTTAAATGATGTGACTGATGGTGTTTCGGGTTTGACCTCCAGGATTTCCGACAGCATATATCTAGTATAGTAGATAATTGGTTTTTTGGCTACAAAATTTGATATATTGGAACTCTATGAATTGGATGAAGACTGGCGCGATCTTTTTGGGCTTGGGTTTAATCGGTGTTGGTGGAATTTTGTTTAGCAAATTTTACCAACCAAATGTTTTGGGGGTAGTTTCGCCACTGGTTGATGATACAGAGACGGTCACTGCCAAGCGGATCATCTTCGACCGCAAGACTATCGACAACTTCCCCCCAAATACTTTTTTCCCCAAGACTCTCACCCCAAAATTTAGTGAAAGTTTGGATGTGTCTGCCCAAGCTTATGCGGTGATGGAAAGGCATGGTAGAGAACTGCTTTTTTCCAAAAATCTGACCCAGGAGTTGCCGATTGCCTCGGTAGCCAAAATCATGACTACCTTGGTGGCTTTGGAAAAAAGCCGACTTGACCAAGAACTAAAAGTCAGTTCTGCAGCTGTTAGCATTGGTGAAGCCCAAATGGGACTAACGAGTGGAGAATCAGTCGCGGTGGAAGATTTACTTTACGGTTTGATGTTGCCATCGGGTAATGATGCGGCAGAGACATTGGCCGAGGGTTTGGGTCCGGGTAGATCAGCTTTTATCCAATCCATGAATGAAACCGCCAGATGCTTGGGGATGCTGGATACTTTTTTTTACAATCCCACCGGTCTTGATGGGGAGACGCGGGATAAGACGACTTTTTCCACCCCGCTGGATTTATTAAGTTTGACCAATTATGCCCTGACCAATCCGACGTTTGCTCAAGTCGTGGCAACATATTATAAAGAAATTCCATATCTGGAGGATAAGCACAAAGCGTTTTACTTGTATAACATCTTGCAACTGGAACGGTCTTATCCGGGGATCAAGGGAGTCAAGCCCGGAGTGACTGATTTTGCCGGCGAAACATTGGTATCGTACGCGGAAAACGGAGGTAAACAAATTATCATTATCCTACTCAATACCCAACATTCGCTTGACGATGCAGTGAAGATTTATGATGTGATTTTCAACAAATTGGGAGTGAAAGTAAGCGGGAGGTCATAACGGTACATAGTGATTCGTGGACAAAATTTTCTTGTTCCGCAACTCGATCGGGATAGAGCGCTACTTCTCCATAAAAGTCTCGTCCCTCCTCGAATGCGAACAGCGAAAATTTCATCCACTTCATCACTTTGAAAAATTTACATGTTGACAACTGACAACCAAAAAGAGTTATTTGATTTAGTTAATGAAAGTGATGAAGTGATTGGGCGGGTTAAACGCGGAGATGCACATAAAAATCCAAAACTTATTCATCGGGCAATCGGCATACTGGTTTTTAGTACTGACGGCGAGTTATTTATGCAAAGACGAAGTAGTAGCAAAGATACCGATCCGGGTAAATGGAGCGTTTCGGCTGCCGGCCATGTAAATAGTGGACATACTTATTTGTCTTCCGCCAGGCGAGAACTGAGGGAAGAACTGGGGATCAAGTCAAAACTTACTTTTGTGCAAAAACACATGGTTCGTACGCCGCAGGAAACAGAAATCAACGCGATTTTCAAAACCCAACACAATGGTCCCTTTCGCCTGCATCCGGAGGAGATTTCCGAGGGCCAGTTTTTTTCGTTGCCGCAGCTTGAACAACAAATTTCTGCCGGTCAAATTCAGGTTACTCCGCATTCTCTGGTGACCCTAAAAACCGTTTGTCATATCTTGCTTGATCAAAACATCTCTCCCATTTTGCAAAAGATTTTTTGAATTGCTTCATTTCCTTCTTTTCACCTTTGACAGCAGTCTCCAACTTTCTTTACTATGGATCTAGGAAGCGTTTTTATGAAAAAGTTTTACCTGGATGAGCGAATTAGGGAGAAATTTCAACTGTTTAAAGGATTTCGTTCTCAACAAGAAGACCAAGAGTTGTATGAACATATTTATGAAGCTTGTTTTGCCGAAATCCTAATATTTTTGAAAGATAGCCTTGAGGAGTTTACATTCAAACAATTTCAGCGTGAATTGGCCACAATCGATGACAAAGAAGCTCTCAACTTGACCTATAGTGTTATAATTGAGTATCTTAGAATGGTTACAGATGGAGCCTATAAAATTGATAGAAGACTAGATCACTTGGTAAACAATCTTTTGATACAGTCAATGAAAAATCTATCAAAGAAGTAAAAAATATGGTTGAAGCTCAAGCCCCACCACTCGTAACAGATATGCCAAAACCGCAAAGGATTTTAGGTACAGCGGAAGGGTTATTTCCTGGTGCAAAAGTACAGGATTTTTCAAAATTTATTGCCATACCTGAAGCCTTAGAAGGGCGTAGGCGAGTTGCTCACCTGACGCCAGAGGGGAAACTCGCCATACGAGAGTTGGTACATGAAAGAATTGGTGTTGATAAGTTGGGGTATGCAGATATTGAAGCAGCAAAAAATTTAGTAGGTGAACTCAAAACTCACTATTCAGGCACCAAGTCTAAAAAGCGAACAGAAGAGCAGAAATTTCATGCTCTAGCTGCGCGATCTCTCGAAATGCAAATGCGCCACGCTCAAGAAATTGACACGCGTGAGGCTTTACGTGTGTCAAACAGTCCTTGGCATCAGGTGGTTGATGAGATGCACAGGCAACTCCCGTATACGAAGTTGCACCGCAGTTTTGTTGAGCAAATAGTTGCGCCCGTTGCAAGTAAATTATACAACCAAGTCAAAGAAGCTACTTCTGATCCTCTCATTCAAGATCTGATATTTGATCGTCTTGCACAAACGTTTACTGCTGGATTACCGAAATTTGAAGCTCAGCCCGAGGTTACGGGTGTAGATGAAAAACCAAAAGTGAAAGTGGCGCAGCGTGCTAATAAGTTGGCTATAGTAGCCCTGGGAGGAGAAGTCCCTCAGACTGAATCAACGGTTGGTAGCGTATTAGCTCAGCAAATTAAAACAGCCGTCGGTAAAGCTAAACTCGAAACTGAAGCGTTTTTAGAACAAAAAAGAATTGACGAATTGAAACAACGCCTCGCTGCTGAAGCAACTCCAGATACTATTCAGAGTGATATGAAAAGTGAGATTCACTCATTGGAAAAACAAACTGATAATGCTCAAGCTCGAGCAAATCTCGTCTCACTTCAAGAGGTGGTTGCTGAAGGGGAAAGGGTACAGGAAGTTGTGTTGACTGAAATGAAAAAAATACACTCAGAGTCTGATCTAGCCGCAGCTTTGGTTCGAGTGTATCAAGTGAAGGGAGCAACCGAATTAGAGGGTATAACTCTATTACTCGAAGAAAAGTGGTTACCGGAAAATTTACGGATGAGATATGAGCAAAAAATGAAAATATTGACGCGGGAGAAAGGGGTAGCACGTCAAGGATTTATAGGGAAAGTTTTAAGAGGATTGACTTCTCTTGAGTCAAAGGTAAAAACTGTAGCTGGGAGAGTAAAACCACATCACGTGACTCAAGCTGCAGGACTTTTTTCAAGCGCATACGAAAGATTTTTAGGCTGGAAAGCAAATGATCAGAAACAGACGCGTTTACGCAACCAGGCTTTTGGCGTCGTACAGGCGATTATGACTTTAGGTACTGCAGGACAAGGAGTGCTTCAAAAACTGGCAGAGGGTCCACCTGCGCTAGATATTCTTGCCCCTCATCAAATCCCATTACAAGCCACACTTTCTGGTAACTTTATAGGTGTAACTGCATGGGTTGAAAATGTTCCAACTGATGTAAAGCAGAGCCTAAAAGACGCAATTTTAAATAATTCTGATCCGAATATAAGAGCCGCTGCGGCCTTATTTGATGAACAACATGGATTGGATAAAGTTGAAACAGGTACCAAACTTGCATGGAATCTCGTCACAGGTACTTCAGGAAAATCTATCTTAGGAGATTTTGCTATTGATGATACTGTACCGACTTCAAATGATTTTACCGTGATTGTACCACAAAGCACTGTGACGCCGACTGCAACAGCGGAATTCGTCCATCAACAAATTCCTCTAGCGTTAGTTTCAGAATTTGACCAAGTTCAGAGTACAAAAACAGCTCGAGAGTTTGTGAAAGATATGTCACTCAATTACTTAGTTATCGAACCAATGATAGATTCGGCAACTGACACACGAGTAATAAGGTTTCAATTACCGGATGAATTAAAAAATAAACAAGGAACGCAATATTTACTTGAGTTGTTTGGGCAGCAAAGTCAGACGATATTTGGAGAAGCGTTGCCTGAAGGAGTAGTTGCGACCATTACCTATTTTCCGCAAAATACTGTGGCTGCAGTTGGGCCATTTGTGATGACTCAAGAACCGAGTTTTACAAAATTAGCATATGGTGTATCAACGGGTGATGCATATGCACAAAATCATTATCCTGAGCATATGTTGGCTGAGATATGGATCCAAAATAGTATCAAAAGTGGTGCATTTAGACCAACTGATAGAATCGTGCCTTACCAGTTTGTTGGTTCAGAGCTCGCTTCCGGAGCAGTACGAAATGGAGCGTTGTACTTGGCTGTTGATGATCATGGAAGCTGGAAAATGGCAGAATATCCCAACGTGCCAGACACCGGTAGCATAGTAAATCTAATGTTTTCTTTCAACCAAGTTAATCCAGGAACAGGACAGAGAGAATTTGGCGTGCCCAACAATCTTATAAGCAGTCAAGTTGCGAGAGCTATATTGGAGGGTGCAGATTTTCGAACTGATAGTGCAGGACCTTCACCTATTTTTAGATATGATTCTACAACTGGTCAGAAAGATATTGTTACGATCTCTCCTTTTTTATATATTTACGCACCGCAAATGTTTCGTGAACTAATTCTCAATACTCCATTTGCTGATGGGTCGCTGCCAAATCCAGATACCACTTTTGTGGGAGCAGGGGATTTGGCTTTTGCTTCACGCAATACAGATGTTGGATTATTAGGAAAGGGTGCACTTTCTTCTTTACCTACCACTGGAGCAACGTCCAACGATGTCAAGTCGGTTCGCAATCACACAGGATTTTATATAGGAATTTCAGATGATAGCTTAAAGACTGTAGTTGCGAACCAACAGGTACCCTGATCTGATTGCAGCGGGTTCTTAACAGGTGCCCAATTTTGGTAACTAATTACCAACTGCCATTATTATCCCAGCCGTAACTTATTTCTCTGTAACAGTTCACACTTCCGCTATTATTTTGTCATTGCGAGCGTAGCGAAGCAATCTCATGAGATCGCCACAGGGCCATTGGCCCTTCGCGATGACGATTTTCTATCGGAAATCTGAACAATTACATTTCTCTACTCCTTAACCCCTTTTTAATATTTTTGTGGTATGATGTTGCGGTTAAAAAATTTTGAGAAAGGATGGATTATGAGTGCAAATGCCTTTGCCAATGCTCAAAAGCAACTTGAACTGGCTGCAAAAATACTTCTCGCCCACACAAAAAATGCTCAAGAAAAACAAAAACTTACCCAAAAGTTGGAAACTCTTAAAAACCCCAACCGCATTTTGGATGTGATGCTACCTGTCACCATGGATGATGGTTCAATTCGGATATTCCATGGATTCCGCGTGCAATACAATAACAATTTAGGTCCCTATAAAGGCGGGATTCGTTATCACCAAGATGTGACACTTGACGAAGTCAAAGCTCTAGCTTTTTGGATGACTATCAAATGCGCGGTGGCGCAGATTCCCTACGGAGGAGGTAAAGGTGGAGTAATTGTTGATCCCAAAGAATTGTCAGAGCGTGAATTGGAAAGATTATCCAGAGCTTATGCGCGGGCAATTGCCGATAATATTGGAGCTTACAAAGATGTGCCAGCGCCGGATGTGAATACGAATGCGGCTATTATGGAATGGATGACAGACGAATTACGAATTATGAATGATGAATTACGAATTAAGGTAAAAGAGAATGAATTAAGAGCTACATTTACCGGAAAGCCATTGAATAAAGGTGGGAGTGAGGGAAGGGAAGAGGCAACAGGAAAGGGAGGGTTGTTTGTTTTGTTGGCTGCGCTGGTAAAATTAGGGTCTAGCGGCCAGGGTCTAGGGTCTAGTAATAAAAACCTAAACGCTAGACGCTATACGCTAAACGCTCCTCTTACTGTTGCAGTTCAAGGTTTTGGTAATGTCGGGTTTAACATGGCAAAATTCCTGCATGAACAAGGTTTTAAAGTCGTTGCCGTTTCTGATTCCAAGGGTGGGATTTATGTACCTGAAGGGTTAAATCCGGAGTTGACACTTCAATGTAAACAGAAGAATGGTCCGCCAGCTGGCGGATTGGTCGGTTGCTATTGTGTGGGAACGGTGTGTGACCTCAAAAAAGGCAAAACCATTTCCAATCCCGAACTTTTGGAATTGCCGGTCGATATTTTAGTCCCGGCTGCTTTGGAAAACCAAATTACGGCGCGTAATGCAGGCAGAATTGGCGCTAAATTGATTTTGGAAATGGCCAATGGGCCGATTACTCCAGATGCGGATGCGATTTTATTCAAACGCGGGATTGGGGTCATCCCAGATGTGCTTGCCAACAGCGGAGGTGTCACTGTCTCATATTTTGAGTGGTATCAAAACCTCAAAAATTTACACTGGTCTAAAGAGCAGGTAAATAAAAAACTTAAAAAATATATGGATAAGGCCTTTGATGGTGTGTGGAAGACGCGGGAAAAATACAAAACCGATATGCGCACCGCCGCCTTTTTGTTTGCTTTGGAGAAGATAATTAAGAAAGTTAGTTAATTGGTGAACCGGAATGTTTCGAGGATTTGGTCATATTTTTTCCTGTTTTGCTGATTTGGGTCTTGAGTATAATATTGGATGTACTTCTGTGTCCTTGGGTTATAAAAAAGATAAAATTCTTTTAACACTTTATCCGCGGAGTCATATTTCTGATATTTTGTACTTTCTATCCCATTAAGGTTAACTTTTTCCTTGTTCCAGTTGAGGTATTCATATTTTGGTAAAGGATAGTCGAATACTTTAATAGACAACAAACTAATACTAACTTCTTGAGCATCATCTTTAGCATTATCTAAGCCTAAACCTGCAGATTTTGTCATCGGCGTCCACTCATCTGGATATTTCAGAATATATCCTGCAAGAGTATTTGTATATGTTTTCCAGTTGGCGGTGGGGTCATTCGGAACTGGGGTGGAGACTGTTGGTGGAGCTGAGGGTGGTTTGGGAGTTGTCATTTGCTTAGCGATAGTATATCCAATTACACCCACAATGGTTGCGATCAAAACTGGAAGAATAATTAAAAGCGGGAGTTTGGGAGTTGGTTTGGGTTGATTTGAGTATGGAGAGGGATCGATTGGAGATTCAACCGGTTGAGACAGAGGCTGTTGGTTCATAGATTCATTATATATTATAAAGGAATTTGAATGTGGAGAGGATTTGGTCGAGTGTTTCGTCTTCAGTCGTATTAATCTCAACAACAGTATCTTGTTTAAATAAATAGGCATATCTACGACTATTGTCGGTACTAATAAAATCACTAGATTTATACCATCCGTTCGATTGCAGAACGAAAAATGTGTTTTTTGATGACTTAAGTATTGATGCTATATCGCTTGTTTCTGTAATCCATTTTTGTGGGTCTGTAATTTGCTGTTGATCTTGATATCTGATTACCAGTGTAGGAAATTCTGTTTTGTTTGTCTTAAAAAATTTTAGTTCCTTATCAAGATCTTCAATATATTGCAAGGATGGAGGGTATTTAAAAGAAAAATGCAGTGTTGTGTTGACGTATGTTTTCCAATCGGCGGTGGGGTCATTTGGAACTGGGGTGGAGGTTACTAGTGGAGCTGAGGGTGATTTAGGAGTTGCCGCTTGTTTAGAAATAAAAAATCCAATACCGCCGGCAATGGTTGCAATTAAAATTGGAAGAATAATTAAAAGCGGGAGTTTGGGAGTTGGTTTGGGTTGATTTGAGTATGGAGAGGGATCGATTGGAGATTCAACCGGTTGAGACAGAGGTTGTTGGTTCATAGATTCATTGTATATTATAAAGGAAGCTGAGTGGAGGGTTGGAGCAAAAGGCATTTGGCTTGGGGGTTTTTGTGGCAGTTTAAATTAATTGAATAATAGACTTGATTGCTTTTCTTCTGGGAGCGGATAAAATCTGCATCGCGCAAGACCTGGAGATGATGGGAAATAGTAGGTTGACGAAGATGAAACTGGGCGACGATTTGACCGGCGGTTTGGGGAGAAGTTTGAGCCAGAGAAGCCAAAATCTTGGCCCGGGTTTTATCGGCCAAGATATGCATACAGTTTTGACAATAGGTGATTTTGAGCATGTCTAGTATTGTAACACTTGTTTGCAATATTGCGATATTGTCATTTTAAACTAAATTCTCGGATCTGAAAAGAACTGATTTTAGTTGAAATTTTAGTCGAAAGTAGGCCTTGACAGCCAGAATCAGGCAAGCTACAATACTGTTTACGATTTGTTCGGAGGTCGTATCACTTACTTCATGAGAAATTTACGCATAACTTTAAACTTAAACCAAAGCCGTTTTTGGCGTGCGTAATAGTCTTTTGAAGCTAGTTGAAGCTGACCTCGGGTCAGCTTTTTTTTGTTTTTAGCACTTTATAATCGATAAATAGCTTGGATTTAGACCGGATGGGCCTGTAGCTTAGCTGGTAGAGCGCAGCATTTGCAATGCTGAGGTCACCGGTTCGAATCCGGTCAGGTCCACAAGATTTATAGGTGGACGCTGCATTTGTCCTGCGGAGCAGGAGCTAGCTTCGCTAGACAGTGAAGAGGTAGGCGGTTTCCGCCAAAGGCGGATCAGCCTTTGGCTGACGACTCTCCACCTAGTCCAAAGGACTATCATCCTTTGGATGAAAGGCAGGCAGGCGCCCGGGTCCACCGATTAAACAATTGTTGTATTGTTTTATTGCTTTATTGTTGAGAAAAAAGCCAAATCAGCAATATAACAATGTAGCAATATAACAATAGAGTTTTGCTCCTTGACAATAGAATAGTATTTTAGTGTGTAATTTTTCCATCTTATAATGTGATCCCGAGAGAATCGGGATTGATATAAAATACTACTCATAAGGCCAACAATGGATGCCTAGGCTTGTTTTGCCGAAGAAGGACGCATATGGCGGCGATACTCGTCGGGGAGGAGCCATACTCCTGTGATCCGGCGGTTTCCGAATGGGGAAACCCTCCCGATTTTATCGGGAAACTTGTTGTAAAAGTGCTTCGCACAAGGGGTTCGAAGTTTAAAGATCGAAGCTCGAAGTGCATAAGGATATTTATAAAATAATTCCTTGTAAACTATGAACTTTGAACTAATAACTTCTAACTTCTCGTGCGGAGCATTATAGCGACAAGTAGGTAAGTGGGTGAACTGAAACATCTAAGTAACCCGAGGAAAATAAATCATTTGAGATTCCGTCAGTAGCGGCGAGCGAAAGCGGAAAAGTCTAAACCACGGCGCAAGTCGTGGGGTTGTAGGGCAGACGATATGGGAGTAGAAAAGGTAGCAGAACTGCTCGGAATAGCAGACCACAGAGCGTGAAAGTCGCGTACGCAAAACTTTTTCTACCTCTAGTTTGTTCCTAAGTACCATGGGATACGCAAAAGCCCGTGGGAAGCTAGGGAGGCCACTCTCTAAGACTAAATACAAAACAAGACCGATAGTGAACGAGTACCGTGAGGGAAAGGTGAAAAGCACCCCGGAAGGGGAATGAAATAGTACCTGAAATTGTTGGCTAACAAACAATCGAAGGGCGCAGCCCTTCGAATTTAAAAATCAAAAATCAAAAATCAAAATGAAAAAAGGAGTCGCTACGCGACTATTAAAAGTTTTCCTTATACAATTTTGACTTTTACATTTTACATTTTGAATTCGGAAGGCTGTGCCTGACGATGTGCCTATTGAAGAATGAACCGGTGAGTTAATTGACGTTGCGTTAGCTTAAGCTATTTTAATAGCGAAAGCGCAGTGAAAGCGAGGGTTAATTGCCCGTGTCCCGCTCTGCGGGACGTGTAACGTCCATTAGACCCGAAACTGGGTGAGCTAACCATGAGCAGGGTGAATGCCGACGAAAGTCGGCAAGAGGCCCGAACTCGTCAGAGTTACAAATCTGTGAGATGACTTGTGGTTAGGGGTAATATGCCTATCGAACCCAGAGATAGCTGGTTCTCCCCGAAATATATTTAGGTATAGCTTTTGGGTATTAACTTCCAGGGGTAGAGCACTGGATGGGGTTGGTTGCGCAAGCAACCGGCTTCAATCAAACTCCGAATACTGGAAAGAAGCCCAAAATGTCAGAGATATACGGCTAAGCGCGTGTCTCGAGAGGAAAACAGTCCAGATTTCCATCTAAGGCCTCTAAATGATTGTTAAGTGGTTAAGGAAGTCCAAAACTTAAAACACCCAGGAGGTTGGCTTAGAAGCAGCCATCCTTTAAAGAAAGCGTAACAGCTCACTGGCCGAAGTTTTGGGCGCCGAAAATGATCGAGGCTCAAACAATCTGCCGAAGATGAAGACTCTTGTCCGTAGGACAAGAATGTCAAAGCTCAAATATCAAATGTCAAATCAAATCCAAAGTTCAAAACTATAATTTTGAATTTTGAAATTTAAGTATTGATTTGTCATTTGGATTTAGTCATTTGTCATTCTCGCCCTGCGGATGAGATTGGTAGGGGAGCGTTCCCATAGCAGTGAAGCCCAGACCGTAAGGTTAGGTGGAGCGATGGGAAGTGAGAATGCCGGTATGAGTAGCGTTTGCAGGTGTGAATCCTGCATGCCGCATGTCCAAGGTTTCCGAAGCAACGTTCGTCGACTTCGGGTAAGTCGGATCTAAGGCGAGTCCGCCAACTGGCGGAGTAGCTCGATGTATATGCCGTTGATAATCGGCAACTTTATGTTCACGATCAAAACACTAAGGGTTAACAAAGAGAGATGAGTCTGGCCTCATACTAATGTTGGGGTCTAAGCTGTGAAGCAGTTCTGATTGGGAAATCCGTCGGAGTGTTTAACTGAGCAGCAAATGCGATTCCGCGAGAGATCAAGGGAGAGTAGAAATCCATTTTTCTTTCAAGAAAAAATTCGTGGTGAGTGAATGTAAATCCGTACCGCAAACCGACACTGGTGGACTGGTAGAGTATACCAAGGCAATCGGGAGAAAGTGGTTCAAGGAACTCGGCAACAAAAACTAGGCGTAAGCTATGCAAGATGCCTTCCCTCGATTATTCGAGGGCGCAGTTAACGATGTTAAGCGACTGTTTAACTAAAACACAGCTCTCTGCAAAGCCGAAAGGCAAAGTATAGGGGGTGACACCTGCCCAATGCTCGTAGGTTAAGCGTGGAGTCTAAGATTATATCAAGGGTTTTACGCAAGCCCGAGTGAATGGCAGCAGTAACTATGATCCTTTGAAAGGAGTTGTAGTTGTAAAATATGGCTATTTGCTGGAACGTCCCATGTATCTGAAACTACTGGATAAATTCAAAATGCAAAAGTCAAAAATCAAAATGACAATGCAAAATTTAAAATTTATTCAGTAAAAATGTTTCAGTGGGGATAATCAGCAGGCAACCTCGATTTTATCGAGAAGTCCTCAGAGACTATACGCCATACTCTTATGTCATTCCCGCGAAAGCGGGAATCTAATTCAAAAAAAGATCCTCGCATGCGCAAGGATGACAAAAAGAGATGATATAGTCCGACCTCATAAGCGATTATGAGAGACGTATCCAATCGTCTTTATAACAATGTGAACTGTTCTATGGTAGCGAAGTTCCTTGTCGGGTAAGTTCCGACCCGCACGAAAGGTAGAACGACTTAACAACTGTCTTGAACCATTACCCGGCGAAATTGAATTGGCTGTGAAGATGCGGCCTACACACACATGGACAAAAAGACCCCGTGGAGCTTTACTGCAACTTGACACTGACGATGCGTTTTTAACTGTCGAGGGTAGGAGGGAGGTTCGACGCAAGTCGGACCAACGATGGAACACCTCTCTTTGGAAACGTTGACTCTAACCGCAATAGCCGCATAAAAATCCGGCTGCGGAACACTGTCTGGTGGGCAGTTTAACTGGGGAGGTTGACTCCAAAATTGTAACGGAGTCGTACAAAGGTTGGCTAAGCGCGGATGGAAATCGCGCGGGTCGTACAAAGGCACAAGCCAGCTTGACTGCGAGACGTACATGTCGAGCAGGGTCGAAAGACGGTCTTAGTGATCCCCGCATGCGCAGTGGTTGCGCGGCGGGCTTAACGGATAAAAGCTACCCCGGGGATAACAGGCTGATCGCATCCGAGCGTCCACAGCGACGATGCGGTTTGGCACCTCGATGTCGGCTCTCTGCAATGTGCAGAGTGGGCCCCTTATCTAGTAATAGGTGAGGTAAATTTAGCTCATAACGGTGGAGCCCTTAATACGCACTTCTTTGCTATAATAGCTGTGTATGGGTAATACCGTGGGAAGTCGAGGAGTTTTAACAAGTAAACAAAAGGAAATAATAATTGGAACTTTATTGGGAGATGGTCATTTGGAGAAAAACGGGAAACATACTCGTTTGCGCGTAGATCATTACAACAAACATAAAAAGTATGTTTTTTGGTTAGCAAAAGAACTGATTCCTTTCTCTTTGAAACCTCGTGCAATTAACGAGACGGATAAAAGAAGCGGAAAAGTATATTCTAGATGGCATATCTCAACCAAAAGTCTTCAGCTATTTGATGAGTTTCGAGCGTTATTTTATAGAGGAAGGATAAAAATAGTTCCTCGTAATCTTGAAGCACTTATTACCCCTTTGTCACTTGCGATTTGGTATATGGATGACGGTTTTCGAAGGAAAGATTCCAAGGGATTTTATCTTTGCACCTCATCGTATACCCAGGAAGAACACAAAGTATTACAAGAAGTATTGTTTAAACGTTTTATGATACTTACGAAGGTTCATCATCAACGTGAGTATTTAAGAATGTTTATACCTTCAGCTTCTGCGAATACTTTTAATGGTTTAATTAAGCCATATGTTCTCCCAGATTTAAATTATAAACTCCTCTGACCCCGTAACGACTTTTCATTAGTCAGTTGATTAATGAAAGATCTTGTTAGTTTTCTATTTTTTAGAAAACTGCTTGATAACACGCTAAACTCCCGATTCAATCGGGATGATGGTATAGTCTAACCCTCATGGAAACATGAGATAAGTTGCATCCTATCCTGGGGGTGGAGAAGCTCCCAAGGGTCCGGCTGTTCGCCGGTTAAAAGGGTACGCGAGCTGGGTTCAGAACGTCGTAATTGTTTATTGCGACCTTCAGTGGTAACATTGAAGTTAAATTTGGCTAATAACGGTGGAACCCTCCTTTCTTGACTGAACGGAAGAGGGTAATACCGTGGGAAGACGAAGTATTGTGGTTGAAAAAACAAGAGCATATATTGCTGGTTTTCTTGATGGAGATGGGTCTATTTTTCTTCAATTAATAAGAAGAAAAGACTATGTATTTGGATTTCAAATACGCGCAAGTTTAGTATTTTATCAAAAGAAATCACAGAAAAAAATTCTTAGATGGTTGATACATAAACTACGCAGCGGTTACATCCGCGACAGAAATGATGGAATGTGTGAATACACGATAGTAGGATTAGGAAATGTAAAGAAAGCCTTAGAGGAAGTAGAACCATACCTTATTCTTAAAAGAAAACAAGCAAAATTAGCTTTGCGAATTATTTCGCGATTAGAAGGAACGACGAGAACATCAGGTTTTCTTCTTCGGATCGCAAAAGAAGTAGATAAGTTTGCAGAGCTTAACTATTCAAAGAAACGTGTTAATGATACAAACACATTAAGAAAATTTTTTCAACAAAATGCTTCTGTCCCCGTATCGACTGATTCCTGATTTTTCAGGATGAGATAGCTAGACCTATAATTTAGGATGCTATCATACGCCAACTCCTTCATGGTGAAGGAAGAAGATATAGTCAGTACTTCTAGAAATAGAAGAATGCAAAGAACAGAAACTTTGCTAGGATAAATATCCTATAATACGAAGACAGTTCGGTCTCTATCCTGTGTGTGCGTTGGATATTTGAGGGGAGTCGCCCGTAGTACGAGAGGACCCGGGTGAACGAATCCCTGGTGTGCCAGTTGTCGGAATTTCCGGCATCGCTGGGTAGCCACATTCGGACGGGATAAGCGCTGAAAGCATCTCAAGCGCCAAGCCCACCCCAAGATGAGATATCCTTATAAACCCCTAGTAGACTACTAGGTTAATAGGCTGGAGGTGAAAGACCCGTAAGGGTTTAAGCTGACCAGTACTAATCGGTTAAGAGTAGATTTTATGCGATCTCGGTCTTTCTGGATCACATTTTAAGATGTCCTGCGAAGCAGGATCTGGCATTGCCAGAGAAAAACACTAAAATTTATATTTTGTCTTTAAACCTTTCGGTCTCTAGAGCCGTGCGGTACCACCGCTTCCCATTCCGAACAGATGGGTGAAACGCATGAGCGCTGACGATAGTTGTCCCGCAAGGGACCGCGAAAATAGGTCGAGGCCGGAGGATTTAAGGACAAAATCATTTGATTGTAAAGGTATAGACAGGAGATGTTAGCACAACTGGTTCGAGGACCAGTAGTTGGTAAGAGTAAGTTTTGCCCACCTCTAAATCCCGGAGCAACAATGTATGATTCGTTTTGGGGATCGCCGAAACCCAGGTTTGGGTCACGACAGCAGCGGTTTTCCAATATTTGATTTTAGTGATACTTTTGACTTTGGTATTGAAGCTGATGAGCATTTCCCCTGAATTGGGGGAGATAGTAAGCGGCTCTGAAATTTGCTCTGCGGCCCGGGTCCGTAGATCCGTACCTTGATTGACCCCGAAAAGGGTCGCAAAAATACTTCCTACCAGGATACTCACAAAAAGAGTCGGCAAAAGGACTGCGTAAATTGACGATAGTGGAATCCGCCAGGTCTTAAAATAAGTCACTTTGGCTTCTTGAGCTTGTTTAAATTCAATTAGCGAATTATGCGGAAACCAGATCCCGCCGCAGGTACTACAGCGTAGTATCGTCAAGTGTGTCGGCACGCTTTCCCGCTGAAATATGCGGAGGGTATTTTTGTCTTTGGGACAAACTAAAAGTTGATAATTGGCAGAAAGTGCAGGTGGATTTTTGGGTAAGACTTCAAGTAATGGTGTCAAATCCCGGGAGTGGATGAAATTGGTTTTACCCTGATCTGACCAGACACCGCCGCAGCGGGTACAATAATCAAGGACGATAGGAGTAGTAGGCTTATCCGATTTTGGCAAAGATGCATCAACCGGCCCGGCAGTTAGTTGGATCGGATGTAGATCATGATTGCATTCTGGACAGAACATAAGCTAGAAGCTTAGAGAGCTTAGTTGCTTGGTTGCTTAGAGGATTAGTTTTCTAAGCCACGAAGTTTCTACGCTACGAAGCCTCTTGTAATTGAATTGTAGTCAAAAATGAGGTAGAATAGCAACTATCGATTGGTTTAGTGCTGACCGATGACTCTTATAAGAAAGGTGGACATGAAAATAAATGATAAAACAAAAATCTCAGACAAAGGCTGAAATTCCTGCAAAGCCGGAAGAGGTTTCATTAAACAAAAGTCAAAGTCTAAACCCAAAATCTGCTAGAGACACAAAATCAGCTGCCAAAGAAACCCCATCAACCAAAACTCCAAAGGAACCTGCAAAATCGCCTGAACCTACTTCAATGGAGGAGCTTTTGGCCCAAACCGGTTACCAACTCAAAGGTTGGCAGCGGGGTACTATCATCAAAGGTGTGGTTTTGGTAGTTTCGCCGCGGCAACTGCTTTTGGATATCGGTGGCAAATCAGAAGCCGTCGTCCACGAAAAAGAATTGCCCTATATCGCGGATTTGACTCACAACCTCAAGGTTGGTGACACAATCAGCGTCCAAGTGGTAAATCCCGAAAATGACCGGGGACAAACCGTAGTTTCGCTTCGGAAAACTGCTTTAAACCAGCGTTGGGAGATCATGGCCGAAAAGAAGAAAAAAGGCGAAGTAGTCGAAGTCGTCATTCGCGAACTCACTCGCGGCGGGTTTTTGGTAGATTATGTCGGACAGAGAGGTTTTATCCCTTTGTCCCAAGTTGATGCGGAACTGACTAAATTGGGCGATAAAGCCACCGGCAGAAGAATTTCAGTTAAGATCATTGAAGTGGACAAAGATGCCAACCGCTTGGTATTTTCCCAAGGGCCGGCCGGGGTCAGCGATAAACAACGAGCTGCCCTGAAACTCGTGACGTTGGGCAATGTATATGTGGCAGAAGTGACTGGGATAGCGCCATTTGGAGCATTTGTCAATGTCAAGATCTCCGACGGAGTATCTATCCCGGGCCTGATCCACATCTCGGAAATTGCCTGGGAAAAGGTGGATAGTCCCCAAACCTACCTCAAAATCGGGCAAAAAGTCGATGTCAAAGCTATTGGTGCCGATCCCAAAATCGGTAAACTGACGTTATCGCTGAAACAGCTTCTGGCTGATCCGTGGCTCGATGTGACCAAGGTCTTCAGTATCGATCAGACTGTCAAAGGTAAAGTCTCCCGGGTTTCCCAATACGGTATATTTGTGTCGCTGCTTCCCGGTATCGATGGGTTGATCCATATTTCCAAGTTGGCTCCGGGAACTGAACCCAAGGCAGGGGAGGAAGTCGAATGCATGATTGAGGATATCAACCCCGATCGGCACAAAATCAGCCTCTCCCTAGTCACCCACGCCAAACCGATCGGATACAGATAATAATTATCCAATAATCCAATTTCCAATTCTTCCTGCAAAGCAGGATCTAGCTTCGCTAGACAAATTATCCAATAAGGTATAATTAGAGTGTGAATAAACAATATGATATACATCAGCGCATATTTAATTTTGTTGTTAGAGGATTGAAAGTTATACGTTATCTTCCAAAAACTATTGAAGCTAGAATAATAATTGACCAATATGTTCGTGCACTTACATCAATTGGTGCAAATGATAATGAAGCAGATGGAGTTTCCTCTAAAAAAGACTTTATTCACTGTTATACAGTTGTCAGGAAAGAACTTAAGGAAGCGCATTATTGGTTGAGAATTATTGCTGAATCATATCCTGACTTAAAACCTCGACTCGAGTTATTTCTTCAAGAAAATGGTGAACTGATAAAAATAATCAGCACAATTATAAAAAATGCGGCCTAACCATTATTGGATAATTGGATTATTTGTTGATTGGAGAATTGGATAATTATGAAGACAAGGTCTTCATTTGTTTGTCAGCAGTGTGGCAACGAAAGCGGGGCCTGGTTTGGTAAATGCCCGAGTTGCGGCGCCTGGAATTCATTGGTTGAGACAGTTCGCGTCACCGGCAAAACGATTTTTAGCGCCAAATCAACTACTTCTTCAGTCAAACCCCTCCCCCTTGCTCAAATCAAAAGTGTCCGGCGTGAACGGATCTCGACGGAAATGGTCGAGTTTGACCGTGTGTTAGGAGGAGGTATCGTACCGGGAGTAGTGATTTTGATCGCCGGTGATCCGGGAGTCGGGAAGTCGACCTTACTACTGTCTTTGGTCGGGAAAATCGGCGGATGGTATGTGACGGGTGAGGAATCAGCGGAGCAAGTAAAAATGCGAGCGGAGCGGTTGGGGATTTCAAAAAATGATCTCTATATCTTGCCAGAAACAAATATTGAGTCAATTTTGTCTGCAGTGGAGACAGCTTCAGTCAAGCCGCAGATTATGGTGATTGACTCAATCCAAACCATGACTTCGGAGTCACTTGAGGGGATCGCCGGAAGTGTGGGCCAAATCCGCCAGTCGACTCAATTACTACTCAATTTAGCCAAATCACAGCAGGTAGCGATATTTATCGTGGGGCACGTGACCAAGGAAGGGACCATAGCCGGACCCAAACTGCTCGAGCATATGGTGGACGTTGTTTGTTACTTTGAAGGCGAGCGCTATTATCAGGGCCGGATTTTGCGGACACTCAAAAACCGGTTTGGGCCGACAGATGAAGTAGGGATTTTTGAAATGAATGACTCCGGACTAACTGAAATATCCAATCCATCCAAGATATTTCTTGAAGGTAGGGTAAAAAATGTCTCCGGAAGCACTGTGGGAGTGACTCTTGAGGGAACACGACCATTGCTGGTCGAAATCCAATCACTCGTAGTACCGACGCAGCTAGCTATGCCGCGGCGCGTAGTCAACGGCATTGATTACAACCGGTTGCAGGTGATTTTGGCTATATTACAAAAGCGATTAAATCTGCCTTTTGGCAATTTTGACGTGTTTGTGAATGTATCCGGAGGCCTAAAACTTAAAGAACCGGCGACAGATTTGCCGGTAGCTTTGTCACTCATCTCTGCCTTCAAAAATAAACCCCTGCCAAATGATCTGGCGAGCTTCGGTGAACTAGGATTGCTTGGAGAGTTGCGCCGCGTTCAAGGGGAAGACAAACGCACAAAAGAAGCTAAAAGGTTGGGGTTTACCAGTGTATTGTCTCCAGAGCAAAAAAATCTGCAACAAGTTTGTAACCCGCTTTGGGCAACCTAATATCTGTCTATAGCACGTTTTAATGCGTTTGCTACTGATGGAGAATTAAATGTGATACCGAAAGCTTTTCCACTTACATCAATTTCCTGAAGTATTCCAATTGCGTTACCATCACTTCCTAGGACTGGAGAGCCGCTAGTGCCTGGAATCAATAAACCATGTTCATGTGTTTCTTTTAATACAAATTCTGACATAGAAATATTCCTACGCAAAATTTTTACCGCAACTCTATAAAGACAATTTCCTTCTTCATCGGTTGTGATGATAGTTCCATCATCTGGACTTTGGTATCCTGATCCGTATATTATATTTACTCCATTGTCAGGTAAGTTGGACGCGCGGGAAAGAACTATGTCCAAAACGTCTGATTTGATAAAATCTGAGTCGGGGAAAAAACCATGATGTGATGCACTCACTAGCCTGCCGGAAGCTGCAAAAAATGTTCTGACTCGGCCTATTTCTCCCATTTGGTGGTATATATTGATGCCCGCAGAAACTCTGACTCGTTTGATATTATATTGAGCCTGTAACTGTTCAAGTTTTGTAGGTCCTTGAGCGAATTCTAGTGGTCCAAACATATCTTATAGTATACCATATTGACCTAGCGATTAATGGGGTCAAAACGGCAGTTTAAGCATTTTTAACAACCGCATCCAGTATACCTCTCAAAGAGCAAACTTAAATGGCAACTTAAATGGCATTTGACAAACATTTAACTTTTAGGTATACTAAATGTATATGAACGTCATTTTAACTGTGTCTTCTCAAGGTCAAGTAGTGATTCCGGTGAAAGTACGGAAAATATTGGGACTCAAATCGGGAAGTAAGGTGACTCTGTCTGTGTCACAAGCAAGGGGTAGTCCGAGTGTCATCCTTGAGCCGCAGCCGGAAAGTTGGGTCAAATACGCTTCAGGACGAGGCAAAGGTATTTGGGGGATTGGGGAAGACTATATTGAAAAAGAGCGTGGGAATTGGGACAAAACATGAAAATCACTCTTGATTCCATGCTTTTTATCTATCTTTTTGAAGCTGATGAGCGTTATTTAAGTCAAGTAAATACATTGTTTGAGCGGGTTGAAAAAGGCGAAGATGAGGCTATTATATCGATGATTACTCCGCTGGAAGTACTTTCAGCTCCGAAACTTGAAGGCTCCGCGCATTTGGCTGCATTTGAGAACTTTTTCCAAAAAACTCCACATTTAATCCTGGTGCCGGTAAATTGGGAAGTGATGCAAGAAGCTGCTAAACTGCGGCGAAAATATCAACATTTGAGAACTCCTGACAGTATCCAGATCGCGACAGCTTTAGTGGGTGGAAGCGAACGTTTTGTCACGGGTGACGTGGGTCTCAGTCAACTCTCACCACCTCCGCTGCCTATTTCGCAGCTTGAAAAAAATTAGGGGTTTACGACTGTGGTTTCTCCAGCCAGCTATAGTAGTTTAGATAAAATGCATCGGGACATTATTTAAAGTGTGACTTGCGGGAACGCAAAATTGGTTATTGGACAGTAAATTTATGCGATCCCCATTAAACTTTCTTCATCTCTAACGTATGCCAAGAGCAGCAGTTGAAGTACACCTCGGGCTTCAACGTTTAGTATAGATTTGATTTTTAATTTGCACCTGTTCTTGATGGCTGTCGTCATGAAAGACTAGCAGGTGGCGGAAGGGAAAGAATGATTTTTGGGGAATACTGATACCTTCCGCATTTACTTGGAAATTGTAACTGGTAATATCTGCATAATTTATTGACGGAAAACAATGTGGATCATTCGCGATACACCTCATATTCATCAGTAAACGAACTGCTGCTTGGGACCTTCTCATGCCTTTATGACAGCAAATTGCCAAAGGTTGGCCTTTTGGAACAAGACGATTGAGGACATTTTCGAGTCCAAAAAGTGCAAAGGCTCCATAGTCAAGTTTTTCACATCGCATAGTAGAGTTTACTTAGTGCATTCTTAATTCTGTTCTCATAGGAAACGTGTAATCACGTGTGCCAGTGTTTGTAGTGAGGGTAAAATTTACTCCTAAAGCTATTTTGCCGTCTTTGCCTCTATTTTCAACTGGAATTAACTCTTCTGCTGTAGGTGGCGACCAGGAATTATATCTGAATGTTAAGTTTCCTTCACTTATGATGTCTTTTCCTGCGAATTCTGCAGGGTTAATGCCTACTGATCGAGGGAGAATAACCTTAGCACCTGGTAATCCGTCAGCAATGGCTATTCCCCCAGAAAAAGCATTAACCGCAGCATCCGGCGCACCTCCATCTAAATGTCTTAATCCGGTAAATGGATTTGCTAAGTATGTAATACCTTGAACCAATCTTTGCCAGTCCGCAGTCAGTTTACCCATGGCAGAAGGATTAATTTCTCTTAGCAGGTCGTCAGGTGTAGTGAAAAATCTTGAACCAAAAGCAATAAATGGCACTTTAGGTACGATAAATCTACCCTCAATACCCAATGAAGCTGTACACGGAATACCTAATGCACTAGCCGCTTCCATTATTCTAACTATGTCTTTTGCTTTTTCGTGATACATAAAAAAACCTCCTGGTTTTCTTCAGGAGGTTCGAGCTTGATACTTTTTGCTTCGGCTTAACCGAGCACGCTACGAACCTCCGCAGTAAATCGGAGGTTAGACCAAATAATATATTGATGTGTAGCGCGTGACATAAGGTTATATATAGATATGCGTAAATTATAAAGAAGATTCCCCAGACTTGTCAAGCAGGGAAATGATTTGGTGTTTGGATTGTCATATAGGCCCAAACCATCGATTTGATATATAATATCCGGAATATGCCAGAAAAACTAATGAGGTTAAGTCGATATAATCCATTCGCAAGGGAGATTTTGGCTGTCAGAAGAGCAAGACTTGAAAGACGAGGATCTCCATGGGGAGAACCGTTTATACCGAGAAGTAAGTTGTATGTTGTTGATTCGGGTAGTTTTCTCGAGTCTTCACTTCGGATTGCCCAAGTTCGGAAAGAGTTATTGCAGGCTGGAATTTTTCCAGATGCGCTTTTTCCGAAAGAGTATATGCACGGTTTGCCTGGAATTGCTGACATAATGTGGACAGAAGAAACAGATTCAAGTTTTGCTTTGGTAGATGAAATTGGAGATACCGCTTATCAAATAGCAAAACTAGCGATTGCTGATAGGGCAACTACCGAAGCTTTGATTAAAGCCCGAGAAAGACAAGATTCGGGAGAACAAATGGATATTATTGCTAGGCGTTTTCAATCAACAGAACTAGATTGGTTAGTGGATCTTGTCGGGAAACAGAAGATTTCTCTTTTAGCTCGTTCCTTGATCTCTGCTATGGATAGTCGGAGTGAACGAGGGGCAAGTCCTGTGGTTCAAGATATCCCACATATCTGGAGAAAATTATTTACTGGAGCGGAAAGAGGCGAGCGGATGGGAGAATATAGGGAATTACTGCTGGCCGCGTGGGCAGTGATGGAGGATGGAACCGGAAAATATTTGGGGGATGCAGATTTTGTAAACGGCGTTTTGTATCTAAAACAGTGTTGTGATGAAGTGGTTTTGCCTTATATAGAAAACACAAAAGCAGGTAAGTTGGAGATTATTTATACAGAGGAGGATGAGCCAGGTTTCTATTTTGGACTACGAAAAGTGATTGATGCATTGTGCGGAATTGTGCCGCATAAATCCTTACGCCGGTATTCAATCATCAAGTTGGCTTTACAAAAGCAATTGTTGCGTCAGGAAGTTGGCGCAAATATCAGAAATTTACATAATCCCAATATAGACGCACGGGCGGCCACAAAAGTATTGGTCCAACTTTATCTCCCTTATCTTTATAATCCCGTGTTTGCAAAAAAGACAAAGATAGAAACCAGCTGATGGTTTTTAGATTTATGGTACTACTGGAGCTTTAAATAAGAGGCCGACACCGTAGCTGACGAGAGCCGAAATGATGCCGATGAGCATGAGTTGTGTGCCTGATCGGTACCAGCGGCCGACGGTGACGCGGGCTTTATAAGCTCCGACTCCAAAGAGCGTGGCGGTAAGAGCTGTACTTGCACGGAAAGTTTTTCAAAAAGAGGACTTAAAATACCTGCCGCAGGTATTGACCCAGTTATGCTTACCTTATTTACTTCAAGCGGTGATATTTGACGGAAAAAAGGTGGTTTTGCGGTAATTTAAAAGGTTAAATTCGAAACAGTGTGCCAACAAAATAGGCAACAAGTGCTGCTATCCCGCCCAAAATGAGGGTTTCGGAAATGGAACGCGTTAGGCCTTGTTTGGATACCCGCCAGCGCAGAGTGCCCAGCAAAATAAGCGCAACCACAGTTGATAGCACCGAATAGATAAATAAGTTGCCATTTCCCCGAGCCAATATATAAGGCATTAAAGGTATCAAACCAAAGCCGACAAAAGAAATAAAAGTCGCAAGCGCCATATACCAGGGATTATCTTTTTCCGGGTTTTGCAGTTCCAACTCCTGATTCATCATAAATTCCAGCCAGTAGCTCTCATTAGTTGCGTAAATATTAACTAGTTCTTGGGCTTGGGACTCATTAAACCCTTTTCTTTTTAAAATCTCCACACTTTCAGCCTTTTCTGATTTTGAATTGTGTTTGATTTCGGTGAGTTCTTTGGCTTTGAAATTACGATAAACATCTTTTTCAGCGCGTGTTGACAGGAAATTACCCAATGACATGGATACGCCATCAGCAAATAGGTTGGCAAAGCCAAAAAGAAGGACTGTCAAAACCGGCAAACTACCCCCAAGTTGGGCCTGGGCTCCGGCAAATCCGGCAACGACGGCAAAGGTAGTCACAATGCCGTCATTTCCGCCGTAGACGATTTCCTTAAGATACGTCGAAAAGGGATTCATATTGTGTTCCTCAGCCAAATGTTTATCGAGATCAAAAGACATATGAGTATTGTACACTTTTAATAAGCAAAAGAAATATTTTCAGTGTATCATTTAATAAGATGAAAAAATTTGTAGGACTATTGATTATTGGTATAGGAATATCAATTTTGGGAATCGGAGCAATTGAAGTCTTCTTTGTTTTAGGATTTATTGGTTTAATTATTCCGATATTTATATCCATACCTATCATTTATTTGGGAAAAAAAATATATGGCAGTGAAGTAACAGCTGTCTCTCAAACGCATCGTACTTTTTCTTATATTGCGCTTATCATAGTTACGCTGATTTTTTTCTATGTGATCTACATGAAATTAAGTACCGCTTTTTATTGAAAATAGCGTGGTTTACTGCAATCCGCTTAAGGGCTAAGCCTTGATGTTAGACTCAGCCTTGTTATCATCTCTTTTCCCACCCAAATTTTAGAGCCTGTTTGAAAAGTCCATATTTGGCTATAATTGCCCACATTCGGCTACAAAACCACTCACCGTTCGTCACTGTATCACCTTGGATACAGCTCCTCACGCTTCATGGTTTTCGCTCGAATCTGGACAATTCTATCTCAAAAGAGACTTTCCAAACAGGCTCTTACTTTTTCACAACTTATTACAACATTAATGAGAGATACTGTGGTTCGTTTGGGGATAAGGAAAGTAATGCACAAGTTATCCACAAGAGAAGTTTATAAGTAAAATAGGTTGTCATGACAGCATTAATCTTCATATAAAAACTATAAGTCTAGCGTTTTAGAAAAGGAAAAAATCTATAGGTCTTGACAAAGACTTTACGACCATGTTAAAACCTAAATAGGTGAAAAAAATGATTAAACTCAAAGAATTTTTAGCCAGATTTTGGCAGAAGCCAGAATTGACACCGGAAGAGCAAGAACGGGCAGATTTGAGTCAGGAAGTACGCCAACAACTATTGCAGCTTAAGAAAAAAGGTTTATCGATCCCGGTGTTCACGTTGTGAGTTGAGGAATCTCATTTATCAGTTTTCTGTTCCTCTGTTTAAACCGACAAACTGACAACTGATTAACCAATATCCGAAAACTGAAAACCGAGAACCGATAACTGAAATAAACCCTTTACGTGTGGAAAAAAAAGGAGGATCTTAATTCGTTCTTAATCTCTGACAGAGTAAAATAAACTAAAAAGAGCATCACTATCGCTAGCTGGTTTGAAGCGGCTACGAGTAGTAATGCCCTTTACGTGTGGTACCATGGCCCTAGGACAGAGTAAGGGTTTTGGTATCCTTGTGTTTGTTTGTAACAGAAGTAGTCTTACACTGTCAAGTCAAAAAAATGAGGCTAAGAAGGCCTAAAAATTTTGTTGCAAAGCCTTTTTTTCATAAGTCAAAACTACCCAATCTATCAAGCTAAATTTATTTATCCACTGTTATTTTTTCACACCCATTTGGAAAAAGTTGGTATGGATACCGGGTGTGTTTTTTTATGATTACTAACAAATTATTGAATAGCTACACATTCCAAATTTGCAAATTTGGCAAGAAGGATTATAATAGGTGGCCATGATGCGACGGGAGGGAATAATTTTTGCTCCGCCCCGTCTGCAAACAAAATCAAAACGGCAGGGATTTAAAGATCTGGATGGGGATTCGGGTGTAGGGCAGGCGCTCGAATTCCCTTCCAAGTCTTTAAACTCCAGATCCGCGCGTTGGCCCCGACTTATCTTCATCCCAATTTTAATTCTGTTTCTTTTAGGCGCTAGTTTCATTTATTTTTATAGCCCGGTGGTGACTGCTGAAGTCACATATCACTGGCAAAAATTTTTCCCAACTCCGGCGACTTCTCCCGGTCAGTTTGGCCAAATCCTAGATCAGCAAGTAGTCACGCCTTTACCACCGCCGGATCCCAATTTTTCACTAGTCATTCCCAAAATCTCGGCCCGCAGCAAAATACTGGCAAATATTGATCCGCAAAACAAAACTGAATACTTGACTGCCTTAGCCGAAGGAGTAGCTCACGCCAAAGGCAGCGGATTTCCCGGAGAGGGCGGTAATATTTATTTATTTGCCCATTCGACAGACACGCCGTTTAAGGCCATCCGCTATAACGCGGTGTTTTATTTACTCAGTGAATTAGTGAGTGGTGATCGGGTAGAGGTCTATTTTGGAGGCGTCAAGCATCGCTACACGGTCACGGAGAAGAAGATAGTTGAACCCACCGATACTTCATATTTAGTTTCGACCAATTCGGAAAATAAAGAAATGCTTATCCTGCAAACCTGTTGGCCACCGGGAACGACCCTTAAGAGACTGCTTATTTTTGCAGAGAAGACTTAAAAGCCTAAAAAGTTTATTTTTCGTGAAATCTTACGGGACTGTCTTTGAGTATTTGTTTCATTAAGTCTTTTGTAACACTTCTTTCGGATCTGTCATCTCCTCCAACTTTCAATGACCAAGAATCGCCATACAAACGGACTTCCCACACATAAGGGTTTGTAAATCTTCCATACTGAATTTTTCCAGCATCTAGTGGAGGGCCTTCTATTAACCCTCTTTCATAAAGCCTGTCCCACAAATAAGTATGATCCATGCCTTTTCCAAACCCAACAATATTTCCTCCTCGTACGAATACATACAATGCACTGTCTTCAAGTAAAAATAAGTTTTCCGGTACGAAGAGTTCAGCAAAGAAAAATGGATCTGGCTTTTTTTGTTCTTTCATGCTCGTTAGAATAACAAACCCTATGAAAAATTAACCTTGATATGTTAAAATATGCCGTAATGAAGACCAAAAAGACCGTCACGACATTACAGCCGTTGGTTAAACTTGGGTTGTCCCACGACGAGGTCGCTTGTTATATTGAGCTGGTTCACCGAGGTTCGCTTAGAGCTAGTGAGCTGGCTCAGGCTGTCAACATCTTCCCCAACGCGGTTTACCGGATAATTGACAGACTCAAGCAAAAAGGTTTTGTGGTAGTGCTTGATACTCATCCGGTCACATTCCAAGCCATCCCGCCTCAAGTTGCTATAAATGCTTTTGTCCAAAGGCAAGCGCAAGCGTTGGAAGAGGTGAAAACTCTTTCCATTCAAGCATTTGCAAGAAAAACATCTAGTCCACCGGAAACCAGGATCGATATGATTTCTGGAAGGCGGGCGATGTTTAAAGCGTACGTTGATTTTCTTAAACAAACGAAAGAAGAAGTGCTCATCATTTCAGTAGGTGAGTCAGTACCCGATGAGTTGAAACTTGCCAACCGTGATGCGCTTGAACGGGGAGTCAGTATCAAATTTATACCGCACCGGTATGATGAGGGAAATGCCCAGCTTTTGCGAAGTTGGGTGCGGATGGGTATTGAAGTCCGTCATTTTTCGGATAGCGGTTTTCACCTCGTTGTCTTTGATAAGAAACATGCTATCCTTGCTGCCAACAATCCAGACAATATTGCTGAGCGAACCAGTCTGGTTATTTACAGCGGGGGTTTATCCCAGGCTCTTCGTGACTACTTTTACGCTACCTGGGAGAATGCGGCGATGATTGATAGTTGAGCCAACTCAAGGCGTTGGTTGCGCGAGACTGGGATAGATTTGGTCAAGATGTATACTAGTGAAGATATTGACAGCCAAAAACAGTAGAAACAGAAGCGTCAACATAATTTTGCGATATTTGGGTAGCTGCCAGAGAGCCAGAACCAAAACCAGCAATAATCCCAGACTCATTTGCCAGCGATAATGGAGAGATTGGGGTAAAAACAGCAAGCTAAAGCGAACTGCGGACGATCCCAGAAGCAAAAATAGCGGCAGGAATTTAAAGAGCGAAAAAGCTTGCCAGATATCATAAAGAATTACAGCGATTAATACTGTTAAATAGGGAAATAACGGATACATATACCACCCCCAAAAGCCCTGGCCAGAACCCATGGGTTCGGCACCAGTGGTAGCCAAAGCCAAATAAATGATATAGGTAAAGGGAATAGTCAACAAACCAATTCTCTTCCAATTCTCTGTTTTGGTTTTCAAAGTCAACAGCCAATAGGGGCTCGTGAAAAAAAGCAGATAGCCCAGGAGGAGTGTGCCGTCTACAAACAAGTGTTCGCTGCCAATGAGCGGCCGGGAAAGAATAGTAAGTATGAGTTGAGGCAGTCCGCCCTGAAGCCCGATCCGGCGTTGTTCGGCCACCAGCGAGCTAAACAGCGGCCAATTATAATACCAGCCGATTGCGGGATAAATCAAATTCAGTCCGAAAGCGGTTAAGCCAAACCGCCATAATTTCTGCCACTCTCGCTGGTAGGCAAAAAGGCAACCGAGAGCCACTGCCAACGCTATCCCACTTTGTTTGGTCAAAGCTGCCAGTCCGGCAAGTATACCTAAAAGCCAAGGTTGATAACTAGAGGAGTGTTTTGATTTAGATTCGTGAACAAAGACAAGTGTAGCGACAAGGAAAATCGGTGTCAGCAGATTTTCGGTCACAGACAGACGGTTGCTTAAAACGACGATCGGAGTCAGAGCATAGAATAAAGCTGCCAAAAGTCCGATTGCCGGACGAAACACTTTTTTGCCGACTAAACCAATAAGATAAATGGTGATCAGAGAAAAAATGATCGGCAACAGTCGGATGACTGAAAGTCGCACTTGGTCCAGGTTTTTGACCCCGGTCAAAACAAGTAAGACGCCGTTAAGTAAGATATAGACTGGTGGTTTTTCAAGCATCGGACTCACCAAACGCCATTTAGTATCCCAAGCTAGATATGTTTCAAATGTCGGGTAACTTGATAAGTATGACCAGCTTTTGGGTGTACCTTCTCGTAGCCAAGTTAACCCGGCCCAGGCATAATGGATCTCATCATCTGCTTCGCGCCACGGTGGCACTTGGTCGTAGTTATTAAGACGCAAAACTAAACCCAGTCCGGAAATGAGAACTAAAAGTATCCAATATTTTGATTTGTTCATATTTGCGGCTGCGCCATGACCGGATAAATTTGGTTTAAGTCTACCACGGTATAAATATTTACGACAATTACTAGGAGAAAAAAAACTAAAAATATGACTTGACGAATTTTGGGTTTAAGGACAAAAGCGGATAATAGGAAAATTAAGCCGCCAGCCAAAATCTGCGGCCACAACAGTTGGTATTTTGTGGAAAATTGGAGAAGAAATCTGAGGGTGGAAGACCCTAAAATCAAATAGAACACAAGTAGAGTCAAAAATTGTGGCGCTTGAAACTGACTAACCAAAACAGAGGCTAAAAGAATCATTAGGAAAGGAAATACAGGATAGACATGCCAGCCGTAAAAAGAAAAACCCGCTCCACTGGCAGCCAAAGCCAGCAACAGGACAAAAATTAAGGGAAAAGCCAAAATGTCTTCAACCAAAAATTTACGCTGCGTTTTTAGCCACAACGGTCCGGAAAATAATAGCAGATATCCTAAAAGCATGGCGCCGTCCAAAAATACGTGCTCTTTACGGGCAATTGTAGGACTAAGAAAAATAGTTTGTGTCAGTTGGGGTAGGCCTTCTTTGATGAAAGCCGCCAATAATTCCTGTTGAGTGGTGATAAATAAATGCCAACTAAATGCATATCCAATGGCCCAGTGTATTCCAATGGCAAATATTGAGAAAAGGCCAGTAATGATCGTCCCGCGCCAGTTCCGACGCAGAATAAACAGCAGTATTAAAGTCAAACCCAGGCTGATGCCGGCTTGTTTGGTAAGGATGGCCAAGGCAGCTCCTAGGCCTACGAGAAACGGTTGAAGGGTCACTCCAGCGCGGCTTTTAAATTGGGTGAGAAACAGGCACAAAGTCCCAAGTACGATTGGTGTCAACAAGTTTTCCGTCAATGACATGCGGTTGGCCATCACCATCGTGGGGGTGGTAGCGTAAAGTAAAGCGGCTATGATCCCGACAGGTCTCGAAAAAACTTTAGTTGCTAAAATTCCGGTTAAGATGATGGTAAAAAAACTTAAACCAATCGGCAGTAAGCGTAAAACAGTCAAACGCACTTCCCAAATTTCTTTAGCTCCGCTAAGTAACATCCAGGCTCCGGAGAGTAAAGAATACAGCGGCGGCTTTTCCAGCCACGGTGAGACAAGTGGGTATTGAGCGCCCCAAAAAGTCTTGATTTCGCGTTTGGGATAAGCCTCAAACCACGACCAACCGACAGGCGGTTTTCCCTGAAGCATGGTCATGCCGGCCCAGGGGTAAAAAAACTCATCCTGGGTTTCCTCAAATCCCGGCAGCCGGTCATAATCGACGAGACGAAGTCCCAAACCCAAGAGAGCGATCGCGACTAACAAAATTATAAATAACTTGTTTTTCATCTTTACTTGAGAACCAACTTCTTGTTATAGCCTACACACTTGAAACTGTTCCGGCCATATACCCATCTAAGCTGCTATTGCAACTTTTCAAGTTGCAAACCAGCGTAAGATGGGTATAGACTCTGGTTACTTATTTTAACAGACTTTAATCATGAATTTAGGGAAAAATATCATTAAGCCCCTCATCATCCAATTCGTTTTACTAAGTTTTTCGATCTTGGCAGTCCGGGATTTACTTTCGCCCGGGTTTTTTGAAAGCCACGACGGAGTCATCCATGTGATGCGCCTAGCCCATTTTGATCGAGCCTTGCGTGTTGGCCAGTTTCCGGTGCGCTGGTTGCCCGATTGGATGGCCGGTTACGGCTCGCCGGTATTTAACTTCAACTGGAGTTTGCCTTACTATGTGGGTTCACTTCTTCATGGCCTGGGGTTTTCCTTTGAATCGAGCATCAAGCTGATTTTGATCGCCGGTGTGGCATTGTCAGCAGTATTTATGTATCTCTTTTTGTTTGAGTTAACTCATGAGTATTTACCGGCAATTGTGGGAAGCATATTATATGTTTGGGCGCCGTACCGCTTCACGGATATTTTTGTCAGAGGCGCTTTGGGTGAGGCGACTTCGTTTCTATTTTTCCCTTGGCTACTCTATTTAGTCATCAAAGCCTACCGGGACGGACAAAAACAGTTTTCTTGGTGGACGAGTGTGGTTTGGGCGGCATTTATCTCGACCCACAATATCATGTCTTTGGTTGGTGCGGGGATCTTTTTTGCCTACATATGGTATCTAAAATTGGAGAGACAGGAGAAAATAAAATTTCTACGTAGTGCTGTCAGTGTATTTGCTGTCGGAGTCTTGTTATCAGCTTGGTTTTGGTTGCCGGCAGTGGCGGAGAAAAGTTTCAGCCAAATCTCGCAACTTGGCGCAATTTATAACTATCGCGAGCAATTTATAACCCTAGGCGAGATACTAAATTCCAAATGGCAATATGCCTACGCCCTTCCCAGTCACCCTGACTACTCTATGTCTTTTCAGTTGGGGTTCGTGCATTTGGCACTTCCATTTTTGACCATTGGGTTGATCTTAGTGCAGCTCCGTCTTCGCAAGCAAAAAGCGCCACTTTTTAGTCAAGGACTATTTTTCATCTGGTTGTTTTTAGTTGCAGTTTTTTTGTCCACGCGTTCTTCACAGTTTATTTATGATCTCAATTTGGCAGCCGTGATCAATTTTCCGTGGCGGTTTTTGGAAATAGTCACTCTGGCGGGAGCTGTACTGGCGGGAATAGCCGTAAGTTTGTGCGGAAAATCCAAACTGCTGCCAAGTCTAGTTTTGGTAGTGCTAGCCTTGGTTTTATATTGGCCCACCAGTCGCATCGTCAGTTGGCGTTTGAGTTTCTCTGATTCGGAGTATGGAAAGTTGGTCAAAACCAATATCAATTTCTTGCCCGACACTGAATTTGCGCCCAAAACTGCCCAAATATTGCCATTGCTTGAAGCAAAAGGAGCTAGGAGCGATAGTTCGTTTTTTGCCGGTCGGGAGCTTGAGATGCGCGATTTCCATGAGCAAAACCTGACGTTTACAGCTCAACTTACGACTCCCCAAGTAACCCAAGTTTCCGCCAGCCAATTTGCTTTTCCCGGATGGCAAGTCAAGGTTGACGGAAAAACTGTCACATTGGGGGTGGGTGAATTTGGACTCATCAATTTTAATTTGCCCCAAGGACGACATCTGGTCCGAGTAGAATTTACCGATACACCGATACGCAAAATTGCAAACGTAATTAGTTTGATCGCCGGGACAGTGTGGATATTATTTATGACTCCTAGATTTTGGCGTTTTGGCAAAAGGAAAAAATTGTAGTTGTTTAGCGCAACTTTGACCTATCTTGTATATGCCCACTGCGGTAATCATTGTGATTACCGGTACAAGCGGTAGATAATAACGCTCAAACTTGAAAGGAATATACAATAAAAATGAGCTGAATAATACTCCAAACCAGACCAGAAGAAAGGATGTAGACTGTTTTGACCGTTTCTCTTGTGCCATAAAAAGGCATAGACAAAAAAGCCCAATTAAAAAAACTATTGCGGAAATCAACGGTAACAATAGTATCGTATTCCATTGTCCGGGCAAGATAAACGCATTCCAAATGTCGATAAACCGTTCCACAGGAGTCAGTAGAGCAATATTTTGGTTAATGGAAATACTGTATTTTTGCAACCCTACTTGAAAGAGTTGCCAATCGGAAAACCAGTGGGTAAAGGCTGAAAATGAGGCCCAAAATACCGGATTCAGCGCGTATACAATTCCTACCATGACTCCGGTTGTGGCCAGAAAATTTCCTACTATACGAGTGTAAATCGCTTTATACTTCCATTTCGGTTTAAGTAGTAATTTTAGATTAAATAAAACGCTCAGGACGAGAAATAAAAAGAAAGTTAGGATTCCATATGTTTTGGTGGAAATAGCCATACCAAAAAGTACTCCCCAAAGGCCGGCGGTTAAAGGTTGAAACGTCGTAAAGATGTTCTGTTCACGACTTAATTGTTGCGTCATTAAGAGTACACAAAAGAGCATAAGTAAAAGTAGTAAGCTGTCCGGCATGGCGCGGTTGGTTGACTGTTGAAAAAGAGGGTTAAACAGAGTAAGCAGTGCGGTAAAAAATCCAATGGTGGAATTAAATAAACGCCGTCCAATAAAATATATAAGTATTAAACTGCTGATGCCGGCCCACATCGCGGGCATACGCGCCCAAAACAAAATATCTTTTTGTGTTTGATTGAGTGCTTCAAGTCCGGAGATAAACATGAGACCACCCCAACCCGGACAGCCAAAAGCTGTAAAACCCGCCGATCCGTATTTGGGGTATATCCAGATACCAAGCAAGTATTTTGCAAATTGAGGGTTAAGCCTTTGGACTGTATCTTCGGTCCAGACTCCACTATTCCATCTGCTCTGGGTCAATTCTCCCCAGACTCGGGAATTACAGATCCAGGAAACCTCGTCGAAGTAATAAAGGTTGGTTGTGCGTTTGGGTTCAAGTACCGTAAGACTAACGATAAATAGAAAAATAAGCAGAAAATATTGTGCATATTTATTTGCAGTGACCTGATTTTTTAAACGAAAATCTTTCATAACGATGAATCAGCGATTTATTTTGTACACCACAAATTTCTGATTTGCGTAGACGAGGTTGAGAGTTGATGAAGTAAATTTACCACGGTCGCTACTTGGGGCCACCAGGTAATTGACCGCAACATCGGTAGATTTAATTAGGCTTACGTTTCCTTCAAGGACTTGTTTGACTAGGGTTTCGCGCTTACCGTAGTCGATTCCATGCACCCAAAGATGCCCTGGATAGCCCAAGTAGACACTTCTGCCAGTCAGACCCGGCACTGGGTGATTGGGCCAAGGGTCAACTAAGAAAACGTCGGTTGGTCGGGTGTTAGTTTTTACCCAGGCCACTAGTTCCAAATCCTGTTTATCGTAGATCGTATATTCAGTATTGGCTAGATATGCAAGAGACAGTATTCCAGAGGCGGTGAGGGAGAAGAGGAGGACTAGTACAAAAAGTCCTCTCGTCATTCTGGCAAGTCCGCCTCTGGCGGACGCGTCCGGAATCTGGATTCTGGAGTCGTCCCGCTGTGCGGGACTCCCCAGAATGACAGATAAGCAGTGGCCCGCGGGGATAGACAGAAAGAGAAATACCCAACTAAACAGCTTGATGTTGTCCCAGTCCCATGGTTGGAAAATCACCAGGTTGGCTATGATAAACATCGCAAATGCGGGTACAAAAATTATGCGTTTATTTTTGGGCAGCAGCAAAAATCCAATTAACGCCAAAGGAATGAGAAGCCCTGTATTGCGCCACCAAAAAGCCAAGAAATGTTCGCCTGCGATCCAACCTGAAGTCAAGTGGATAAATGCTGCTTGTGTCACTTGGCCGCGGAACCAGAGAAGAGCCGGTAGAGCTAGAAGTAGAGCGATGGTATAAATAAAAATAACTCCTCCTAACCTCCTCTTAAAAAGAGGAGGAATCAAAATTCCCTCTCTTCGCAAGAGAGGGTCAGGGTGAGTTAGTTGTAACGAAGGAAGTATGGTCCATATTCCGACCGCTAACCCAAAAAAGATAAACGTGTGCGTATGCCAAAGCGGTAGAATACCCAGAAGAAAACCGATGAGAATTAAGAATTTGGAATTATGAATTGCGAATTGCGGAAAGATTCTAGATTGTCTCGCGGAGTCAGATTTAGTTTCGCTAGATTTTATGGTTAGATGATTAAATGGTTGGATGGCTAATACGGCAATCAGAAGTCCGATGACGAGGCCGGGGAGAAACGAGCGCTCGGGGAAGATGAGGCCGGTTAGGACGTTGTGTAAATTGTATCCGGGTAAATTATTGGTGTATTCGCGGTTAACTAGCCAACTACTAGACTGTTTGACATCTTGGAGATATTTGGTAAACCCCAAACCCCAGCCCAGGAAAAAAATCAGCAAGGCAAAAAAAGCTGTTAGGTTACCCGTCATCCTGGCTTGTTCAGAATCAAAACGAAAAAACAGATTCTGGACGCGTCCGCCAGAGGCGGAATTGCCAGAATGACGTAACTGAGTAGCACCTACCTTTTTGGCTAAATAATAGAAAAGAGCCACAAAAGCCAAAAAATAGATGAGCTGTGGCAAAATAAAACTAAACCGCAGATTCATCCCAAGTTTGACGAGACTAGCTGAAAATAGGTTTACCAGAAACGGATAGCGAAGTTGGATCGAAGCAAATAGGGGGTTTTGCGGCGGTAAACCTTGAGTGACTAAACTCATGGCATAGGATAAGTGGAGTGCTGTGTCGCCGTACAAGCCTTCTCCGCCGGTAGTCAGACCAAACTCGGTTGGAGTAAGCACTTTGGTCCAGAAAATAAACGTCACCACACTGCCGATCGTAATCAGGATTAACCATAGCGGCCAACGGTTTTTAAGTATCCGTTTGATGGATCCGGAAATCTGGCTCCGCCAGACGAGTTCAGGATGACGAATTAGAGTGAGTTGGGATTTGTCTTGCCGCAGCATGTCCGTAAAGAATTTTGGGGATGGTTTTAGCAGATAACTGATAAATAAAAGTATGAATTCAACTAATGCTGCAATACTGATCGAAGTTAGATTAAACCCTAAAATCAGACTGACTAAAAGTGCGATTTGAGTAAAGACAATTATCCCAAAAGCCGGGCCGACAAGTAATTTCAAAAAGCGGGGGAAAGGGAAAATCAGCCAGCTTAGGCCAATGCCGATTAAACTCACCAAAATCAAAAACAGCGAACTCAAAAAATTCATGTATCATCATGAGTTACGCAATGATTTGTTGTTTAGATTGTCATTGCGAGCGAAGCGAAGCAGTCTCAAGAATATTAGATTGCCGCGTCGGGACGTACCGTCTGGTACATCCCTCCTCGCAATGACGCACTGCGTAAGTCTTGGTATAATGCTGATTATACGGCATGTAACGTGTAGTATGTAACATATAACGTTTTGTGCAAGGGTTAGACCCTATCATAAATTATGCTAGGTACAGTTTTTTTATTTATTACAAGTTTGATTGTTGGAAAAGCGCTTTTTAAATTTCTTCGAATCCAGTTACAGGTCCAGTGGGTGGGTGAGTTGGTAGTTGGTATCGTTGCCACAACCCTTATTTTATTCTTCTTAGGATTTGTGTTTCCACTTAACAGCGTGGTTCTTGGAATTGAATTGGGAATTTGTACTCTTCTGGCTTTGTCATTCCTGCGCCTACCAAAGGCTGGTCGTCCTTTGGACGAAAAGCAGGAATCTATTCAAATGGATCCCCGCTTTTCCGCCAGAGGCGGACAGGCAGCGGGGATGACAAAAAATGTTGTCGGGACGTTAAAGAAAATCAATGTTAAGAATGTACTTCTTTGGACCTTCTTTATAGTTTTGGTGGTTTGGTTGTTTGGGCGAGCACTATATGTATCCAATACCGGGCAAATTACTGCCGGAGACAGGCTGGTGTGGACTGACTGGCCGGTACATTTATCCATCGCCAGTTCATTTGCCTGGGGTAAAAACTTCCCTCCGCAAAATCCCAACTTCGCCGGCATCCCGCTCGTTTATCCCTTTTTTGCCGATTTCCTCTCTGGTATTCTGTTAGTCTTGGGTGCGAGCTATCCGCTAGCTTTTGCTGTGCCCGGTGTGGTATTAACGCTAGCCTTTTTTGGGCTGTTTGTAGGTTTGGCGCGAGAATTTTTTGATAAGTCTGATAACACAAATAAGACGTATATGAGTTTTGGAGCGCTTTTTTTGTCTATATTTTGGGGTGGGTTGGGCTGGGTGTATTGGCTGGCAGAAGTTTTTAGCAACGAAACGCAGTTTGTTTCCCGGCTTCTTGCTCCAATTCGCGAATATACGTTTTGGCAAGAGAAGGGTTTGTGGTTTTTTACCTTTTTGTACTCGGAAATATTACCTCAACGGGCATTTTTGTTTGGTTTGCCGATATTTTTTTTAGTGTTGTGGTTATTATGGAAAGGATGGTCCTGCGGAGCAGGATCCCGCTTCGCGGGAGATATGGGTTTTGCAAAGCAGAATTCAGGCACTAGAGGCTTACAATATTATGTGGTAGCCGGAGTATTTGCGGGTATCTCGCCATTTTTCCATACGCATACGTTTTTGAGTCTCTGGTTTTTGACGCTAACGATGTTTGGATTGGGTGGGATTGGGGTGATTTTGGTAAATAAGGGTGATAAGAGAAATCAAGGACTAAGAAAAAGGTATTTGGAAGCGGGGTTTTTGTTTTTTCTGCCGTTTGCAGCCTTGACTCTAGTACAACTGCCGCTATTTCACAGCCAGTTTAAATCATTGCCGTTTGAATTCGGTTGGATGAAGGGTAGTGAAAACTTTTTCCTCTTCTGGTTCAAAAACACCGGACTGTTTATTCCGCTGGTACTTCTGGGTCTATGGAAAGGGAAATTTGGAAAATTGGAAAGGTTGGTCGGGGTTTCGAGTTGGGCACTTTTTATACTGCCCAACTTGTTTCGGTTTGCGCCGTGGGGATATGACAATCTCAAGATATTTACATATTGGTATTTATTAAATGCGCCATTTGTGATGGGAGCGCTAATTTGGATGTGGAATCTACGACGTATACGTTTTATAAATCGTATAGGAGTAGTGTTGATTTTTGTATCGTTGACACTATCCGGAGTAGTTGAGGTGGGTAGGCTCCTTGATACCGGGCGGATGCAGATCGGTTTGTGGAGTCAAGAAGATCAGAAAATAGCCCAAGAAATCCGCCAAACAACTTCTCCCGATAGCGTTTTCTTAACCGCAGCCATCCACGATCATCCGGTAGCTACTTTGGCCGGACGCAAAATCGTCATCGGATTTCCGGGCAATATGTGGTCTTGGGGTATTGTCGGTTGGAGTGAGCGGGAACAGGATGTGCACGCGATGTACCGAGGTGGCGAGACTGCCCAAGCTTTGTGGCGCAAATACGGCATCAGTTACATCGCGGTAGGAGATCGTGAACGCTATTTTGAGCCGCAGCTTAATGAAGGCTTCATTGCCCAACACGCCGATTTGCTACTGGAAAATGGCGGAAACAAGATATATAAAATAAAATGACTTTAATAATTACTACTTTCTTGTTCAGCCAAGAAAGTAGTCAAAGGGAGGTTGCCATACGGTACCTCCCAAAGAAAGCTGCCCCGTGGAGGTTTGCCCTGCCTGCCGGCAGGCAGGTTGTTTTTCTAACTGCGCTCGCATCGGGAGGAACACCTCGGGTCATCCGCCTCCGCCAGTTGGCGGATGGCGGAGACCGTTTCCTCACCTTGCTCGCTTGTAAGAAAAACTACGCAAACACTCCAAAGGGAAATACAAAACTAGCCAAAACACATCAAGAGCGATAAAGAATGACAAATACCGGAACGACTAAACGGTTAGAGCTATATATCACTTTGGTGATAGTTTTACTATCATTTCTCATTCGTGTGATCAGATTGGATATTCCTCACGACTGGTCGTTTGATGAAGTGTACCATGCACTTTCGGCTGAAGCTTATGCCCTCAATGATCCCAGAGGCTATGAATGGTGGAATCCCAGCCCCAAAGACCTAGCCTGGGAGTGGCTGCACCCGCCATTTGGGAAACTGATGATGGGGTTATCGATCAAACTTTTGGCTAAGCCCTATATTCCGGAGTCCAAGTCGGCGCCTTTAGCTGGGGCGACGACTTTTGCTTGGCGCTTTCCTGGTACTATTTTTGCCGCACTTACCGTGTGGTTACTCATTATCTTCGGTTCAAAACTGTTTAACAACTTTTGGATCGGGGCGGTGGCCGGAGGACTCTACGGCCTTGATGGACTATCTTTTGTGCAGTCCCGCACCGGAATGAATGATATTTATATTGCGTTTTTTGTGGTGCTGGTGTTTTATAGGATTTTTAGGTTAGTGCATGATTATTCTTCGAGCGAGCCGAAGGCGAGTCGAGAAGTAATGTCATCCTCGACTCCGATCGAGGATCTAGATTCCCGCTTTTCCGCCAGAGGCGGATCGACCTTTGGCCGACGCGGGAATGACAAATTCAAAAATTCTCAATCCGTCAGCAGGTGGACTCGAACATTAGGAAACCTCTTTTGGCTTGGTCTAGCATCCGGACTGGCAGCTTCGACCAAATGGACCGGATTTTATGCGGTGGGGATCGCTTTTGTGTGGGGGATTCTCTTTTTTGCTAAAAAACGTGACTGGAAAGGGCTGTTTTACGCAATTTTCTTTCTCGGGTTAATTCCTCCTCTAATTTACGTTTTATCTTACGGTCAATGGTGGTTGCAAGGCCATACTTGGAAACAATTTTATGAGCTGCACCAGCAAATCTGGTGGTACCAGACCGGCCTCAAAGCCACCCACGGCTATCAATCTCAAGCCCTGACTTGGCCGTTTCTTTACCGGCCGGTGTGGTTTTACGTCAAATACCAGGATGTCATCGAAAACGGGCAAAAGCTGCTATATATTGGCAATATTTATACCATGGGACATCCGTTTATCTGGTGGGCGGGGTTGGTCGCTATCGGCTATGGGGCCTGGCAGATGCTTTTGGGTATCTGGCAGCGGATAGAAGGGGGAGTGAAAAAAGCAAAAGACCTCTTACCTTTGGGAATATTGTTAGTCGGCTATTTTAGCATGTTTCTGCCCTGGACCTTTAGTCCGCGGATCATGTTTCTTTACCACTATCTGCCGAGCGTGCCGTTTTTGTGTTTGCTGCTGGCCTATGGTCTTAACCAAGTAAGACGTATAAGTCGCATAGGTCGGATAGGAGTAAATATCTATCTTATTTTAGTTGTCATCGGCTTCGTCTACTTTTACCCGCAATGGGCAGCACTGCCACTTCCCCAAAAGTGGGTCGACCAGTATTACTGGCTGCCGAGTTGGAAATAGATACTTACATAGTAGTAACTGATGTCTTTTGCTATAATAAATGTATTATAGTAGTTTCTGATTAAAACTCTCCTAATCCCACACATTTTCTAAAACACTTTTAGATAGATTGATATCTTTTATCATAAAAAGATATTGACAATTAAAATCACCCCTTATCTCTTGAAAAACAGCTTCAGATCAATTAAAATCAACACTTCGGAAATTAACTCTAATGCATTATGTTTTATGGAGATTATTTAACTCCACAGACGACTTCCCTAAAAGATGCTTTTTTGAGGCGTGGTTGGCAAGTAGAAGAGGTGGGATCGAGGCAGGCGCCGTTAGTCAAGGTTCGTCGAGGGGCAAAATTTGGTTGTGGTGACGGGCGAAATCCAGATCTTGGGCCAGCACTTTTTGGAAGTTTCTGGGGAGTCATGGCGACACTTACCGGCGGAGAGAGTTTAGGTGCCGAAAGGGCCAAAATCGCAATCAGAGATTTGGGTTATCAACCTACTATTCACGGTGATGAACACGGTGAGTTTGCTTGCGGATTTTTCGAGAAGTGGATGCATGGAAAGTTACCAGGTGTTTACCAGCCTAACTTCAATGAAAACGAGTTGCCGCATATTTTAGATAGGGTGACGCGAGTCAGGTATCGCGATAAACATCAGGAAAGAGAGTTGTGGTTAAACCCCGTATCTAGTACTACCATAAGGCCCGATACTAGGCGTTTCCGGGTGGATTTGTGGTTTGGAGAAGCCTTGGGGATACCACGGGAATCGTTGATCGATACAAGCATCATAGTCGTTGAGCTACTAAGTCAAGTAAGAACTGCCAAAATCATTGTTCCAGCTTAGAGCCTGTTTGTAAAGTCCATATTTGGCTATAATTGCCCACATTCGGTTGCAAACCATTCACCGTTCGTCACTGTATCACGCTGGATACAGCTCCTCACGCTTCATGATTTTCGCTCGAACGTGGACAATTCTATCTCAAAAGAAACTTTACAAACAGGCTCTTAACCCCTTGCAGTTGTAGCTAGCAATTCGTATAATCCAAATAATTATGGCGCATAGTTGTAGTACACTGGTAGCTACTTGTATTGATTTTCGCTTTCAAAAGGCGTTTGAGGCGTGGATGAATCGGGAAGTGGGAGTAGGTAACTACGACCGGGTAGCCTGGGCCGGCGGCGTGAAAGACTTGGGGAGCCTACTAAACCAGCTCGATATTTCCGTGCGGTTGCACCATATCCAAAAAGTCATCTTAGTAAACCATGAAGACTGCGGAGCCTACGGAGCCGCCGGAACTTTGGCTAAGCATGAGGAAGATCTTCAGGCGGCTGCTACAAAAATTGCGGAACTTTATCCCCAGCTTCAAGTTGAGCTGTACTTCGCCAGGCTCAACGGAAATATCGAAAAAGTCAGTTAACCTCTATATTTTTAATTATGGTCAATCCAGATTCATTTGCCCGTCGTGAGGCTAGTCCAAACGGAAAAATCGTCTTCAGATGTCCAGATTGTGGTTGGAATAAAGTGGTAGAGATAAGTATTGGTAACCCTTACTCCGAGGCTAAATTGGCCGAAATACAAGCATCACATTTGAGATTCCAACCAGATTGTCAGGGAAATATCGTCTCCACCCCAGCACCAAAAGCTGCCAGCCATAATTAGTTTTCCAATAAATACAGCCTCTTTTGTCTTATGAGTTACGCATTATTCAGTTACTTAAATTGTCATTGCGAGCCGAAGGCGAAGCAATCTCAACCACATTGATTTAGAGATTGCCGCGTCGGGACGTACCGTCTGGTACATCCCTCCTCGCAATGACATAATGCATGAGTCCTGTTGCTTTTTAGGTGATCCGTGTTATAATTATAGGATACTATGGATTACAGAGGACCAGAACACTTTTCGCTTCCGGGCCATTCGTCCCGGTTAGAGGGATTAAAACAGATGGCAAGGATGCAGCCAGGAATAATTCCAGGCCAACGTTTAGGACATATTCCTGACGGGCCGCCTACGCCAACGGCTCCCGGTGAGAAACCACCGTGGCAACACTATGGTGACTGGTTTGTAGCTACATCCAAAGATTATGGAATCAAAGATGGAAAGAGGGATATAATGGTTCAGGTCCAGTTATTAAAAACCCTACCTTTTGGAGAACCACAGTTAAGAGTATGGGAAATAGGTGAGCAAATACTGCATACAGTGCCAAATCCAGATGGACCAGGTACTTTGGCTGATAGGTCTGATGCCAGAGAAATTTTAGCCAGGCTCACCAGTGGTCAGGGTGACAGTAATTGTAAAATAAACTCTGATGGAAGCATCGAATTTATAAATGGTAAGGAATTTTGTTTTTATAAAGCGCAGCCTTTTTCAGATCCGGAGACACCCACCCCGCAAGCGCTTGTACCAAGTCATAGGGCTCCTGAAACTAATTCCAAAACAAATGATCTGGTGACTCCTGAATCCTTGGCTATTAGTTTGGCTGTTTTGGGTTCAGCGGCCGGAATGGCATTTTTAGCTTTAAGGCGCCGTTTTTCCGGACCTCATTTTGGTCCGAGTGCACCGTCTCTAGCTCCTAGGACTCCATCCGTACCGACGCAACCAGCTAATCCTATAAGACCACAAATAAGAAAAGGTGTAGAAGAACCCCAGCGACCGCCCGGAAGTATGAAAATTAGTAATCAAGAAATAAATAGGGTGTTTGACGGCATTGATCGTAATCTAGAACCAGATAATAGCCAAATTGTTCCATTTCGAGTAGTTCTTGGTAGAGATGGTTTAGATATAAAGTGTGATATAGTAGGGCATCCTGAAAATTTAGACAGATTGCTTGGAAAAAAGCCGGTTAACGGCTTTATTCTAGCCGAAAAAACTGGAAATCCAGACGGGCATTTTATTCTTCATTTTATTAAGTTTGCTAATTCAAAAGAAGGTTAACCGGTCGGCTTGGGTGTTTGGTAGCTAGAGGACCAACTCACGAAATAGTCCTCAAATCAGGGTAATATTTTTTGAATTATTTTCTTGGTTTGGATATGCCTTGACTTGGAGGATTATTAATCGCGCCAACTACTACATCTCTTAAAATGCGTGTACATTCTTTTATGTCCACCCGTGAATGATTTGAGCTGACTCGACTATCGCCAAAAACTTCTAGTTTAGCTTCTCTGATGAGTCTGAAAGACGTTTCTTGGCCTTGATATTGGCCGTAATGATCCCAAGTTTGCCATACTGCTGTCTCTAAATCTTCAAGAGCATGGTTTAAATCAGCTATCTCAGCTCTTTTGCCGTCATCAAGGTTATATAGAAAAAGTTTGTCAGTAGCCTCGATGAAAGCAGTTACCAGTTTATTGTATAAAGGGTTTTCCTTACGTTTATCTTTTTGACGTCCGCGGAGGGCTGGAGATTTGTCACTTGTTGTACTGGTTGGTGTTATTTGAAAACGAACTTCAGTACCACCAACTTGAAAATTGAATTCAATTGGTGTTGTTTCAGCTTTTACCATTTGATTTAATTATAATCCATTATGCAAGGGGTGATGCTTTGACGTAATTGTTCAGATTTCCGATAGAAAATCGTCATCGCGAAGGGCCAATGGCCCTGTGGCGATCCCCGATCTAGTCGGGGATTGCTTCGCTACGCTCGCAATGACAAAATAATAGCGGAAGTGTGAACTGTTACTGCTTTGACCTTAGTCCAAGTCGCAAGTGGTGTGTCGAATCAAGCGAGACTTCCTGTGGAAATATAACTCATTCATGTTACGCACTCGTCATTCTGGTAAGCGTTAGCGTATCCAGAATCCGACGAGCCGTTAGATTCTGGACACTTGTCCGCCTTTGGCGGAAGCCAGAATGACGGCTCTGCGTAAGGTGAGTAATTCAGTGGTTGGTTGACAAGATTGTATTAACTATGGTAGCCTTTATTTAAGACATCAGATTGGGGATTGGGACGTATTATGTCTAAGTCTAAAATAAGAAGACGGAAAACAAGGAGTTACCGCGGGCGACGACCGGTCGTTTTTAAAACCCCACTCTTTATAGCCATTGGTGTAGTATTTTTAGCTTTACTACTATTTAAACTCTACCAAATCAACAACGGCAACACCCTTTCTGTTTCTTCCACCAAACCAAATATTGTGGTATTTATGGCTGATGATTTGGACAAGGCTCTTTTTGATCGAATGTATGCAGAAGGATTCCTGGATAACATCAAAAACTATCTTGGGACTCAGGGTACCACTTTTAACAATGCTTTTCATTCAACTTCCTTGTGTTGCCCCGGAAGGGCTACTTTCTTTAGCGGCCAATACTCGCATAATCACCGGGTATTCGATAATATCAATACTCCTGAAGCTCCGGGAAGTGTCACAGCTTTTAATGATGATTCCACTTTAGTCACTTGGTTAAATGATGCGGGATACTTGACCGTCAATATCGGTAAATACCTCAATAACTATGGAACAGATAGTAGTAAACCCGTCACCGACCCGCGAAACCCCGCCTATAAACCACCCGGTTGGGACTATTGGCATTCCTTGATTACTTATAACATGTATAACTACAAAATGAGTGCCAATGGAGTCGTCAAAACCTACGGATCAACCGAAGCTGATTATCAAACTGATCGCATCAAAACACTGGCGAAAAACTATATCAATGGTTTTGAAGCAGCAGATACCACGCCCTTTTATATGATGGTGACGCCGTTTGCGCCTCATCAAGAGATTGGCACTGGAGCTTTGACGACTGGATGTAGTGCATTTGCTTGGAAGTATGCTGCACGTCCCGCAAATCGGCATGCAAATTCTCTTTCATCCTGGACACTGCCTTTTTCAGAATCGTTTAACGAAGTTGATTTGTCAGACAAACCACCTATTATACAAGCTCAACCACAACTGACATCACAAGAACAAGATTGTGCAAATTTTCAATATCGCAAGCGGGCTGAGAGCATGAGAGCGTTTGATGATTTGGTTGGTGAGGTAGTCAATACCTTAACCACCAATGGTGAGATTGAAAATACCGTACTCGTTTTTACTTCAGACAATGGTTATTTCTTAGGTGAACATAGGCTATGGGGGAAAATCATCGGCTATGAAGAAAGTTTGCGAAATGTGTTAATCATCCGTGCGCCAGGTATACCGGCCGGACAGACTGTAGATCAATTTGTACTGAGTAATGACATGGCTCCGACATTGACTGAATTGACAGGTACTATCATACCGGTGAGTGCTCCGGCAGTCGATGGCCGGTCGTTGGTGCCACTTTTACAAAACCCCAATCTGAGTGATTGGCGCAAACGCTTTTTGTTTGAATATCAAGGCGCGGCAGCTCATAATGGTGTGGTCATCCCCAAGTTTTTTGGTGTTCGCACCAGTCCAAATGATACCGGTGTAGCGCAACAGGTATATACCAAATGGAATGATAATGGCACCGAATACACAGAGTACTATGACTTGATGATCGATCCTTTTCAACTAGATAGCAAACACAATGATGCTAGTCGAAGTGCCCAAATGCAGACACTCCTCGGACACGTCAACAATCTACAAGCTTGTACCGGAAGCAGTTGTGTCAGTTTTGAAAATTGATACCCTTTTTTCTTTAATTAGCTTCAGTTTTATAATAAAAGAGACTTGCCTTTTAATCGAAAGAATTCCTCGCAGCTCTGCTGCGGGGTAGTTCATTTTTTGTAACTCAAGCTAACATATTGATAATTTGGATATTGACAATTGGGGAGGGGTGTGGTGTAATACAGATTGAAACTTGATTTTCCTTCTGGATGAGCGTAGTTTACACCTAAATTCAATTTTCCCAAACACGAAATATTGCCCGACTCTATGATTTTTTGCGTAAACTTCAGAATTTGATTTAAGCTGGTCTTATCCATGTATCAATATCACTTAAACTAATATTTTCTATTTCAAACTACATTAGTCGTATGCCAACTAAATCTGTGAAGAAAATCCCGGTGACTGCCACACCCGCCACGTCTATTCCGGAGAAACCTGCTCCCACCGACGCGCCAAAATCGACTTTGTCGGTCGAGGATCTGGTGGGCGGACCGGTGAGCGAAGCTCGGGAAAACGTCGCAACTCCGCCTTCGGAACCTAAAGCAGCGGTAACCGCAGCGGAAAGCGCACCCCCGGGACCAGTCAGAAGCCCTATACCTACGATGCCAATGCGTCCGGCGCCCAGTCAATATCAAGGGGCATTTAATTCGCCCCGGCCATATCAGGCTATGCGGCCGCGGTTTATGAGTGTGCCGCCGGCTTCCTCAAGTAGCACTGGAACAGCTACCTATCGGCCTTATAGGCCGTATCGTGAGTTCAATGCCAATCGCGAAATGCAAGATGCCAATGTGCCGACCCAGACAGTCAAAGGTTTTTTGGAAATCATGCCCGAGGGCCATGGATTTTTGCGGCCCAAATTCATTCCCAGTGACCATGATATTTATATTTCCCAATCCCAAATCCGCAAATTTATGCTCCGTGGCGGAGATGAGGTCGTGGGCCAGGCCAGGGAGCCCAAAGACAACGAGCGCTACTATGGTTTACTCAAAGTCGAAAAAGTCAATGAAGTAGAAGCCGATAAAATGGGGACGCGCCCACGCTACGATGACTTGGTGCCGATATATCCCAAAGAAATGATTAAGCTGGAGACGGAAAAACTGCCGCTATCGACCCGGATCATTGATTTATTGGCTCCGATCGGTTTTGGGCAGCGGGGGATGATCGTATCTCCACCTAAGGCCGGTAAAACCACGATTCTTAAGGAAATTGCCAACGGTATCAGTACTAACTATCCCAAAGTGTATCTCATGGCAGCTCTCATCGGCGAGCGACCGGAGGAAGTCACTGATTTATCCCGGTCAATCAAAGGTGAAGTGATTGCCTCGCATTTTGACGAATCACCCCAAGAACAGACAAAAGTCGCCGAAATTGCCTTGGAACGGGCTAAAAGACAAGTGGAGATGGGCAAAGACGTGGTGATTTTACTAGATTCCATCACTCGGTTGGCCCGTGCCTACAATCTGACTGTCAATTCTTCAGGCCGGACGCTTTCCGGCGGATTTGATCCGGCAGCACTATATCCGGCCAAACGTTTCTTGGGCGCAGCCCGTAAATGCGAAGGCGGCGGGGCTTTGACGATCATCGGCACAGCTTTGGTTGAAACGGGATCGCGCATGGATGATTTGATTTACGAAGAATTCAAAGGCACCGGCAACATGGAGTTGCACTTGTCGCGTGCTCTGGCTGAAAAACGGGTTTTTCCGGCAATTGATGTCGAAAAATCGGGCACCCGCCAGGAACAACTACTGTTTTCTGAAACCAACATGAAGCGGATAGTGACTCTACGCAATATGCTTTCGCTTCTCAATAATGAAGCCGAACGGACTTTGGCTTTGATTGAGAGACTTACCAAAACCAAAAGTAATGAAGAGTTTCTCAAAAGTCTTTCCAAAGGGGGATAGGGGAAATTTCTAATTAACCTAATTGATCTAAATAAGCACCAATTCTCGTCTTTTAGCCACGAATCCTCTCCCACTATAGGTTGACTTCTTATAACCCAAGTTCAGTTGATATAGTTTGTATATAGATGGACGCTTTGACAAGTCAGGCTTCATTTGTTAAGTTGAGGGCATGCGAACCCTCAAAGACACGAGCTGGGATTTTTTGCAGTTCTTACGCGCGGTCAGTCTATATACCCGCCGACGTTTACGCGAATTTTGGACTTGGTTTGAAGCAAAAAAAGATACCATCGTCAGTTTCCTAGTGACCAAGCGGGGGACTTACCAACGGCCTTTTTTGCATACATCATTTTTTATGTTGGTGGGTGTAGGGATGGTGGGACTCCCGATCATCGCCAACAATTATCCATCAGTTTCTGCAGAACAGCTCAACAATTTTACCCCGCCGTCAGCGGTTTTATCCTCATTTGACGACCAAGGAACCTTGACCCAAGTTTCAGAGAAGCCGCGTGACAGTGTGATTGCCTACAAAATCGAAAAAGGTGATGTGCTAAGTAAAATCGCCGAGAAATTCGGCGTCTCAATAGATTCGATCAAATGGTTAAATCCCCAGCTGACTGATGATGATTTGACTGTTGGAGATTCTTTGCAGATTCCGCCGGTATCCGGAGTCGTCATCAAAGTCCAAAAAGGCGAAACTATCTATTCGATCGCCAAAAAATACAAAACCGATGCGCAGAAGATCCTTAACTGGCCGTTTAATGATTTCGTCGACCTAGATACTTTTGCTCTCATGGCCGGGCAATCTTTGGTGGTGCCGGATGGGATCATGCCCGAGGCCCAGCCGCAATACTCGCCGCAGGCAATTGCTCAAGTGGGGAAGATCGTGGGTAACGGCCAATTTATCTGGCCGACAGTCGGGATCATCACCCAGTATCCGGTGTCTTACCACATGGCTTTGGATATCGCCAATTCCGGCCTACCGGCAATAAATGCTGCTGACGGCGGCAAAGTGGTGTTGGTCGAATTCGGCCGCTATGGTTACGGTCATCACGTGATCATTGACCACGGTAACGGCTACCAGAGCCTCTACGGCCATATGTCAGATATTTATGTGAAAGTAGGGCAGGCTATCAGTAAAGGCCAAACCATTGGTAAAATGGGTTCGACTGGTCGATCCTCCGGGCCGCATCTGCATTTTGAGATCCGCCAGAGCGGGGTGCTTCTGAACCCCTTAAACTTCCTTAAATAAACTCCGATGGGACAGATTCAACTAATTGGTGAAAAATTTGGTAAAATCAAGTTATGTCCCCGGGCCTGTAGCTTAGTTGGTAGAGCGCTGCATTCGCATTGCAGAGATCACCGGTTCGATTCCGGTCAGGTCCACAGAAATGGATTTTTTGGCGAGTCGGGAATGGCGCTATTCTAGTTTTAAGAAGTTTTTCTTTTCTTCAAAAATAATTCTGAATTGCTTGAAAAAAGCTTGTCGGCCCAGGAGATTAAAAGAAACGAAATATTCGTGGGAAAAGACTACGGGGCAGATGAACTTCTTACTAGCAATTTTTATCTCTATTTTGTGGATGTATCCTTTGATCCTCCCGCCAACTCCCCCTAGATACGTTTCTGTACCTTCCTCGAGTATGATCCCGAGTTGTTCAGCCACGTCTACTGTAAAAACGGAAATAGTTGCGCCGGAGTCTATCAACGCTGAAGTTCTCTGAACGTTACCCTTGGAATAGATCGAAAAATCAATAACCGGGAAATAATTATTTTGTGAATCTTTTTGATATGGGAAGGTTGACATTTGATTATCAAAAAACCAATATATACGGACCCTCGTCTTTGCGGGGGACTTTAAATGAGAAGGCTTTTATTTTTGCTTCTTCTCCGACTTTGCCGGATACTAAAGGAGAAATATCTTTCAAGGTTACCCCAACAGCAACGATCCGATCCTTTTTAGGGTCAATAGCTACCCATTTCCCGGCAAATTGACCCATATTCTTGGTAGAAGTATTCACTTTTTTCATGACAATTTAATGATAACAGAGTTCAAAGAAAAACGCAAAAATTTTAAAGAACTAACTCAAATGGCCGCTCTGGTTGTTACCAACTCGATTGCTCAAGCTGTCCAAAGCGGCCATTAAAAAAGCAATCGATTAAGTTGGTAACAATTAAAATATACCAGAAACACGACAGGGTTTACAAGTCAAATTTTGGACACTTGAAACTAAAAATATGATACACTTTCATTTGAACTCATTTCAAAACTCAGTGTCATTTGAAAATAGAGCCCTTTAACAACTAAAATGGACAGTACACTGGAGGTGAACTGTCCATATGTATGATATTACCAAATTGGTATCACATTTTGTACTCAAG
>Ga0209210_1000132_pt1 | contig 90251 bp, 107 predicted proteins | sample RifGroA1_FD_183991 | JGI IMG/M metagenome (GOLD analysis project Ga0209210, IMG submission 183991) | Contaminated groundwater microbial communities from Rifle, Colorado, USA - Rifle Groundwater A1 (SPAdes) (version 2) | ecosystem: Environmental > Aquatic > Deep subsurface > Groundwater >...
CCCGACTTAAATCGAACCTTTCAAAACCTTTTCTATGTCTCGGTTTATGTCGCGGCGCTTAAGAGTCTCCTTCTTTTCGAACTTGCGCTTGGCCTTCCCAAGCTCAAGGTAGAGCTTAATTAAGCGGCCTTTATTATACACCCGAACAGGCACGATTTGCAACTTTTTCTGCTTTATTTTGGTAGTCAGGGAAAGAATCTCGCCTCGGTGTAAAAGAAGTTTCCTTATGCGTGTTGAATCGTACTTTTGAATTCCTGCCGCGGGGATGTTTGCGTTAATAAGATAAGCCTCATCGCCCAAAATTCGTACAGCCGATTGGGATATGTCAGCTCTTCCTTCACGTACCGATTTGGCTTCGGCTCCAAGTAAGGATATTCCCGCCTCGACCCCTTCACCCGTCAATTCATACTCAAATCTCGCTTTTTTGTTGAGAATCTTCATATACTTACTATTGTAGCGCAAATGAATCTACTGGATCTTGTTTTCCCCAAAACTTGCCTTGGATGTGGCAGCCAGGGACATTATTTATGTGAGAATTGTCTGGGTAACCTTAAATTCCTCGAACCTGTTTGTCCCTATTGCGAGAAGCCTTCAATAGACGGTTTTACCCACGTAAAGTGCCGTATGGTTTATGGTTTGGACGGACTTACGTCAATCTGGGATTACGAGGGGGCTATAAAAAAAGCAATCCTGGCATTGAAATACAAATATTCAACAGAAGTTGGAAAAGAGTTGACAAACGCTTTCATCCGGGAGCTTGAGGAAGTAACCCCACTTGTTAAGGGGATTTTGGTGCCCATTCCGATTCACTGGCACAGGGAAAATGTAAGGGGTTTTAATCAATCGGAGGAAATCGGAGAAGAGGTAGCAAGGCAGATGGATTGGAAGTTTGTTTCTGATTTTTTAGTCAAGGTCAGATCCACATCTTCTCAAGTCGAGTTACCGGTAGAGAAGAGAAAACAAAATCTGAAAGGCGTTTTTGTTATGAATTTCAAATTACCAATTCCCGGTTCAGTTATTCTTTTCGATGATGTTTTTACCACAGGCTCGACTCTTAGAGAAGCCGCAAAAGTTCTGAAAAGAGCCGGGGTAGAGAAGGTTTGGGGTTTAACTATCGCGAAGTAGATTTTCTTCCGGAAATTAAGTCTTTTAACTTGGGGTCGGTTGGCAAAGATTCACCATTCAATCGTCTTATAAAGGCTTCTCTACCAGCCTCGTCTTGGTTATCGAAACCGTACATAAACGAGTTAACAAGTCTATTGTGAGGTGAAATTTTTTGCCTTTTACTGAGATCTTTTATTATTCCGCTAATGCGTTCAGGGATTGACATAGTTTATGTTAACACCTTGTGTCAAATCTGGCGGTGGGTACAGGGGTCGAACCTGTTAGGGCTTGCGCCCACGAGTTTTCAAGACTCGCGCATTACCGTCCTGCCCACCCACCGTGGCGGAGGATGAGGGAGTCGAACCCACCGGCCACTTACGTGACCAAGGTTTAGCAAACCTTTGCCTTAGCCGCTCGGCATATCCTCCATTTAGGCACTGCAATTATAGCAGGTTTTGAGGTATACTATGCGTAGTATGGATCCTGCCGATAGTGAGAAATCTGAGAGTCAAAGCACATTAAATAACGAGCCGCAGGCAGTTGTTGTCAGGCGTGAGCCGGAGCGGGATCTGGTTACCTGGACCGCTTCCGCAAGGCCATTTAAAAGACGGGATAGGCAGTTTTATGTTACAACCTTTGCCGTAGCAGGAATTGTCAGCCTCGTTCTTTTCCTGGCCGAGGGAATAATGCCTGTCATCTTAATTATTTCCCTGGTATTTTTGTACTACGTTCTTTCGACAGTTCAACCGGAAGATGTCGATTACAAAATAACCACGAAGGGAGTGAAGATTGCGGGCAAGCTCACCGAGTGGCAGTATCTAAACCGTTACTGGTTTGCCAAAAGGTTTGACAACGAGTTGCTGGTGGTAGACACGGTTTTGCTTCCGGGTAGAATGGAATTTATGATAACACCCGAAGTAAAGGAGAAGATCAAAAAAGAGGTTTCCACCTATATTCCCTACGAAGAGGTTTCTCCTACCGCTTTGGATAAAGTTACAAGCTGGTTTGCGGCCAAGTTGCCAGGAAATAAATAATTAAGCAAGCACCCGTAGCTTAACGGATAGAGTAGGGGCTTGCGGAGCCCTTGATGACAGTTCAATTCTGTCCGGGTGCACACGGGGGGAAATTGGAGGGTTCGCATAGCGGCCAATTGCACGAGTTTCGAAAACTCGAGGGAGTGATCCCTACACAGGTTCAAATCCTGTACCCTCCGCCCTGAGAAGGACCGATTCCCGCCCAGTCAAAAAAATGATCAATAGTAAAAACAATCAACAGATAACGATAGGGGGAGCGGTGGTTTTTAGAGATAACCGTGGGAAACGCCAGTTCTTGCTGGTAAAAACAAAGGAAGAAGGAGACTGGGAAATTCCAAAGGTTATTGTAAGAAAGGGCGAATCGTCGGTGCGGTCAGTAATCAGGCTTACGGGGGAACAGGGAGGAATGTCAACCAGAGTACTGGAAGAGGTAGGAAGGGCTACAGGAACAACAATATTAAATAATAAATCTCTTCCTCAGAAATACTACTACTACCTCATGCTTCAAAAAGGCGGGTCGAGCGAACTTATCGGATTTGCCGAATTTAAGTGGTTGGAATACGCTGAAGCGGTTAAAAAAGTACCTCTCAAAAGAGAAAAAGATATGTTCAGATTGGCCCGCGAGGTTTTAAAACAGTGGGAAAAAACGCACAAAGTCAAACTTTATTGATAACCCGTGAATTTTCTTCGGGCGGGGTTGTCTTTAAGGGCGACGAGTGGTTAATAACCAAATCTTCGAAAAGCAAACTATACCCGGAAGCGTATTGGCGGTTGCCTAAAGGTTGGATTGACAATGTTACGCCCGAAATTCCTGGACCGATGGCTAGCGGAAAGGTAAAAGCCGACGAGCAGTCTCTGCAAAAAAGCGCCCTGCGGGAAGTGAGTGAAGAGGGAGGGGTGGAGGCTGTAATTATCAAGAAGATCGGAACCGAAAAATATTTTTTTAACACACCGGATAGAGGTAAAATTTTAAAGTTCGTTACATTTTATTTGATGGAATATGTTCGGGATTTACCCGAAGGCCATGACGATGAAACGTCCGAAACTGCATGGCTGCCATTTGATAAAGCCTATAAAACGCTCTCTTTTCCGGGTGAAAAGCGAATACTCAAAAAGGCTAAAGAGATCTTGCCCCCGTAGCTCAACGGATAGAGTAGGAGTTTCCGGAACTTCTGATAGGTGTTCAATTCACCTCGGGGGCACAAAAACAAGTGACTGTCCAAATACTTACGATTTTTTACACGGTAAATCAAAACTTGAAATGGCTTTTCTACCCTGCGTAATGAGCGTGAAACGCTTGAGAGAGACAAATCTAAAGCATTCTTAATAAGTGCATACGGCTTTGATGTTCAAAACCGGTTTGACGGATGAAGAAAAAGAGAGTTTGCTATCCAAGAGTAAAAAATAACCCTTAGACATCTTTGGTATAATAGCTTCACAAGGAGAGGTCGCATAGTGGCCTAGTGCGCTCGATTGGAAATCGGGTATAACCGCAAGGTTATCGAGGGTTCAAATCCCTCCCTCTCCGCTTGAGGGTAATTTTTTTAAACTCCTGGTTTGGAAAAGCAGAAAAACCGTTTTTTGATTTTGTCAAAAAAGAGTCTTCAAAAACGGATATTTTTTGTTTTATGGAGGTTTCCCCGGCTTTATATTCCAACCTTTCATCCATTCTGAAAAAATTCAATGGCTTATATCAAAAAGGACATTATATTAAAACATTTGGAGTTTCATGCGGTCAGGCAATTTTTTTGGCGAAGAGAGTAAAAAACGGCAAAACCGGCAAGGTTTTGATATACCGTCAGTCAATCCGGGACCTTGGTTTTATGCAATTTGCCGAACTTGTAATCGGGAAAAAGAAACTCTGGTTGGGAAGTGTTCATGGGAAAACACTACCGGGGGATAAGCTTGATACGCCCACCCGCATTAAACAATCCGAAATAATTATTAACTTCTTTGCAGGCAAAAGAGGGTTAAAAATGATTGGCGGAGATTTTAATTTAATGCCCGACACAAAGAGTATAAAAATGATTGAGGAGACCGGATACAGAAATTTAACCAGAGACTTTAATATTCGAGAGACGAGAAACCGTTTATGTTGGCAACAGTTTCCGCGAGATAAAAGACAGCATTTTGCCGATTACGTTTTTGTCTCAAGTGAGATAAAAGTTAAGAAGTTTGAGGTGCCACATAACGAGATTTCTGATCATTTGCCTCAGATTTTAGATTTTGAGATTTAGCTTCATCTTTTATTCGGGTGTGGATGATATAATCGGGGTAGTATGCCTGAAAATCAAATCGATGAGATAAAAGCAAGAACGGATATAGTTGCAATTATCGGGGAGAGAATCCAGCTTAAAAAAGCAGGCAGAAATTTTAAGGCAATTTGTCCCTTCCATGGAGAAAAAACCCCGTCTTTCATGGTTTCTCCGGAGCTTCAAATTTTCAAATGTTTTGGTTGTGATGCCAAGGGCGACGTCTTTTCCTTTTTGGAACAATATGACGGGATGGAATTTCCTGAGGCTTTAAAATATCTCGCGGATAAAGCAGGAATTAAACTAGAAAGAACAAATTTCGGACAGTCTTCGGAAAAAGAAAAGCTTATTGAGATAAATTCCCAGGTTGTACGTTTTTATAATTATTTACTCCTCGAACACCCGGTTGGGGCGAAGGCACTTAAGTATTTGAAAGAAGAGAGGGGCTTGAAAAAGGAGACGATAGAAGAATTTAAGTTGGGTTTTTCCCCAGAAAGTTCTTACGCTTTAAAAAAATTTCTCGTTGACAAGAAAAAATTTTTGCCCGTTGACATAGAGAAAGTCGGGGTGGGCATTGCACGGGGGCGGGATCTTTATGACAGGTTCAACGGCAGAGTCATTTTCCCTCTCTTTGACCACAGGGGCAACCCAATCGGCTTTGCGGGTAGGGTTTTACCTTGGGATAAACGGGAAACGGGAAAGTACATAAATTCACCCGAAACGCCGCTTTATCATAAAAGCAGCGTCCTTTATGGGTTGAATCTGACTCGGGGACAAATCAAAAAGAAAAAAGTTGCGATTGTCGTTGAGGGGGAGCTGGATTTGATTTCTTCATGGCAGGCGGGAATTAAAAATGTTGTTGCAATTAAGGGTTCGGCCCTGACGGAGGAACAAGTAAAGCTTCTGTCGCGGTTTGCCCAGAAATTCATTCTGGCTCTTGATAGCGACGTGGCGGGGGATGCGGCCGCACGGCGCGGAATTAAGGTTGCCGGGGACACGGGCGTTGAAGTAAAGATTGCGGGAATAACGGGATTTAAAGATCCGGATGAAGCGGCCAGGGGGAACATCGAAAGTTACAAAAAGGATCTGATAAGTGCAGTGGGAGTCTATGATTATTTTATCGACTCCGTTTTTGCAAGGATTAACCCCGAAAGCGGGTCCGGTAAATCCAAAATTTCAAAGGAGATAATCCCGATTTTAGGGGAGATCGGAGACAAGATAGTTCAGTCACACTACGCGAACGTTGTAGCCAGAAAACTTGGTGTACCTTTGGAAGCTGTTTTGGAGGAGCTTGCCAAGATATCGGACAAAAATCCGGTAAGTCCCCAACCCCCCCCATCATTTAAAATGACAGAGGGCTCTGTCCGGCGCGAGCTACTTGAGGAAAGGTTTTTGACGATGGCATTTCAATCCGATCCCAAGATACTTCTTTCCCAAAAGACGGCAGGACTTATCACCCTACCTCTAAATAAAAGGCTTGTGGAAGAATATGCCAAATTTGATTCCGGAAAAGACTTCGATGTAACAAAATTTGGTGAAAGTCTGCCCGCGGAGCTTTTTGACGGATTTGCGAAAATGGTCTTAAGTGACAACCAGAATTTATTGGATAATCCCGACGAACTTAGGAGGGAGTTGGATTTAGTCGAAAAAGAGCTTAAAATACATACTGTAAAAGAAAAATTAAAACTTTTGGCATCTCAAATGAGGGAGACGGAAGAAAAAGGCGAAGCCGATAAGCTTCTTAAAGCTCAAAATGAATTTAACAAACTCGCCAAATCACTTTCCGGCTATGAAGAAGAAAGAGGGGGAGGTTTGATTCTGAATGAAGATGACAGGTAGCAGGTCGGGTATTACATAAAATGATTCGAAAACCAGTTCTGGATTTGATTAAAAAAGGCCGTGATCAGGGTTTTTTGACCCAGGAAGATATCATGGAAGTATTCCCTGATGCCGAAGAAAGGGTCGCCGAACTTGACGACTTTTACGAGAAGCTTTTGGCCGAGGGGATTGATGTATTTGAGTCGGTGACTCCGGGGGAGATTGAAAGCGATGAAAAGGCCAAAGAGAAACTTGACCGCGAGATTGAACTTCTGACAAAGCTCGAGGGGATAGAATCAACCGACCCCGTCAGGCAGTATCTAAGGGAGATCGGTAGAGTTCCTCTACTTCTCGCCGAGGATGAAGTCGAGCTTGCCAAAAGATACGAGAAAGCCGACAAGAAGGCCAAGGACAAACTTACGGAAAGCAATTTAAGACTGGTAGTTTCCATTGCCAAAAAATATATCGGCCGCGGTCTATCTCTTCTTGATCTTATCCAGGAAGGAAATCAGGGTTTAATCCGAGCCGTTGAGAAATATGACTGGAGAAAAGGCTATAAATTTTCAACCTATGCTACCTGGTGGATCAGGCAGGCCATAACCCGCGCAATTGCCGATCAGGCCAGAACCATCAGAATACCCGTGCACATGGTTGAAACGATTAATAAAATTTATAGAACCAGCCGGCGTCTGATGCAGGAGCTGGGGCGGGAGCCTACGCCGGAGGAAATAGGAGAAGAGTTGGAGCTAGAGGGAGATAGGGTCCGCGAGATATTTAAAATTGCCCAGGAGACAACTTCACTTGAAGCCCCTGTCGGGGAAGATCAGGAAAGCTTTTTGGGAGATTTTATTCCTGACGAGCAGACGCTTTCTCCGGTTGACCAGGCCAGTAAGCAACTACTTAAGGATCATCTGGAGGAGGTTCTGGGAACTCTTTCGGATAGAGAAGCAAAAGTTCTCAAACTCAGATTTGGCTTGGAAGGCAGTAAAGCAATGACTTTGGAGGAAGTAGGGAAGGTGTTTGGGGTGACCCGTGAGCGTATCCGCCAGATTGAGGCAAAAGCTCTAAGAAAACTTAAACATCCAAGCAGACGCAAGAAGCTTCAGGATTATTTGGATTAAATTCCGTACCTTTCTTTAATTTTCGGAAGAAGATATTTCTCAAAAGTTCTCTCAAAATCATATTTTGCCTTAAAACCCCAGTCTTTTTGTGCAGGAGAATCGTCAAGATCCTCCGGCCAAGAATCAACAATTCCTTGACGGATTTCGTTTATGTTATCGTATGTAATTTTGGTTCCTGGGAAAAGTTTATGCGCTTCGTCTGCGATTTCTGAAGCCCTAGGGCTGAAACCCCTAATGTTGTAGACTTTTTGAGACAAGGATTTTTTGTCGGCTTCGGAAAGTTTGATAATTCCCATTACTGCATCAATCATTGCCATAAAAGGAATTTTTGAATCTGCTCGGACAAAGCTTGCGTAATCCCTTTTTTGAGCGGCAGAGTGGACCATTTCACTTCCGTAATCACTTGTTCCTCCCGATGGGAGGGTGTCGGGAGAAAGAAGACCGGGGAATCTTACACATCTAAAATCTATTAGGTTGTCCCTATCGATATCCGAAAGCATCTGGTAGTTTTCGGAAAAGTAAATTCCAAGATTTTCGGTGAATATTTTTGTCATTCCATACATCGTAATGGGATGGCCATATTCTTTTTCGGTTACTTTTCCCGCCTTTTTCTTTTCTTCAAGGTTTGGAATACCGTATGCCGCGATTGAGCTCGGAAAAATAAATTTGATAGACTTTTTTATTTCTAACCCCTGTTTCGTTGCGGCCTCGAGGATATTTATTGAACCGATGGTATTCACGTCGAGTGCAAGCTCCGGAGTCTTTTCGCCGCCGGTTGAAAGAATGGAGGCAAGATGAAAAATGGTATCGAATTCATGTTTTGCAAAAACTGAGGTTACGGAGTCTTTATCCGTTATATCCATTTGGATAAACTCGCTGCTTTCTTTTTCCGATTCGGGAGGAAGATCGTGAAGGCTGGTGGCGACTACATAATTATCCTTATTTTTAGCCAGTTCGTGGATTAGAGTATAGCCAACTTCTCCACCCGCTCCGGTTATGAGGATCGTGGTCATATTACATTTAATTTTCTACCGACCTTCGCAAATATTTTAAGAGCCTTATCCAGATGCTGTTCTGAGTGCCCTGCAGAATTCATAATTCTGATTCTGGCTTTACCCTGAGCTACGGTCGGGTAGACTATGGCTTTTGCAAAAAGTCCCTCGTTAAATAGTTCCTTACTGAAATTCTGTGCCAGTTTTGAGTCACCCAGCATTAGGGGGATTATTGGGGAAATACTTGATCCCGTATCAAAGCCAAGTTTTTTAAGGCCCGTCCGCAGATAGTCAGCGTTCTTCCAAAGTTTTTTGACCAAACTACCCGATTTTGTCAAAAGCTTAACGGCTGCAATGCAGGCTGCAACATCAGGGATGGTCATGGCGCTGCTAAAAAGGAAGGGCCTTCCGCGTTGGGATAGCCATTCAATTAGTTCTTTTTTACCTGCGGCCATTCCGCCAACAACACCGAAGGCCTTGCTCATAGTCCCTATTTCCACATCAACCTTTCCGTGAAGCTTGAAATGGTCAACTATTCCCCGGCCGGAAGTGCCCAACACCCCTTCTCCGTGGGCATCGTCAACCATGAGCATTGCGCCGTATTTTGAAGTTACAGCATAAATTTTATCTAAGGGGGCAATATCGCCGTCCATAGAAAATACCCCGTCCGTGATAACTAATTTCTTAGTTTTTTTATCCGCTGCTTTCAATTTTTCCTCTAAATCGACCGGGTTAATATGAACGTATCTGATTACTTCGGCTTTGCTTAACCTGCATCCGTCAATAATACTTGCATGATTAAGCTCATCGGAAAAAATTAAATCCCCTTCACCTACTAGTGCCGGGATAACGGCGGTATTTGCACTAAATCCGCTTTGAAAAGTGATTACTGCTTCAGCTTTTTTGAATTTGGCAAGGGCAGCTTCCAGTTCTTTATGCAAAACAGTTGTTCCTGCTATGGTTCTGACTGCCGTCGGACCAATTCCGTATTTTTTAATGGCGGCAATTGCAGCCTTTTTCATTTCGGGGTTATTGGCAAGACCAAGATAATTATTGGAACAAAAGTTCAGAAGTTTTTTACCACCAATTTTAATTTCGGGTCCGACCGCGCTCTCAATAGTCAGAATGTTATTGTAGAGATGTTGGTCTTTGAGGTCTTGGACTTGTTTTTTCAACCAGATTAGCGACATACCGATCAGTGGATTATACAACGTTTGGGAAAAATAGGGAATTCACTTACGCACCCTTAATTTTGAACCTACACTCTCAATAATTTGTTTTATTCTTTCCCGCAACCCCGGCTTATCATTTAAAGATGTTCTGTATCTTCTTAATTCATGATCAAACCTTGGGTCCATTGCACTTAAACCCTGATTAAAAAAACTATCATAGTTTCCACTATCCCATTCATCACCGATAGGATTTCCCTGAGATCTTTCTGCCATAGCAGGTTTATATCACGCTTTTTGGATGGTTACAAGATCCTTGGGTATTTCAAATTTTTGAGATTTGAACTTCCAGCCGAACTTAATATTTGATATAATCAGGCGTTCTTTTATAATCCCCTGTAGCTCAACGGTAGAGCGAGATCCTGTCAAATTAGGCAGCCTTCTAAAGCAATTTAGAAGTGAAAATCAGGCTAATTCGGGGAACACCCACTAAAAATGGGTCAATCCCGAGCTAAATCACAAAGGTGTAAATGTGTAGAGACTATATACCTGACGCCCTTTTGGGGTGATGAGATAGTCCAATCCTTTTGGTAACAGAAGGGCTATTGTAAGATCGAGGTTGGAGGTTCGAATCCTCCCGGGGGAGCCTAGCTGTTCTTACTCGTGGAAACTCCTCGGATGAATTTATAACTCCCGATTGTTTCACGGCATTTTGAGTCCTATGATATATCCAAGTATGTTTGACGGACCGGACAAATACCAAATGGCTTGTTTGATGGAAACCACGAAAGCCCTTAGTGTCCGCGAGATGATAAAATGCCATACCGAATTTTCAGGGATAGAAATAGACATTGGTCTTAATAGAGAAGCACATAAACCTTTTCAATCTGAACTGGTTTCGGAAGGGAAGGTACTGGTAACTTTTTATGTACCTTGTAGATGTATTAATATGGTCGATTTTTTTAGGGAAATGGGTAAAACATTAAATCAGGAATCGGAAACGATACGGGGGGAAAGGGACCAATAGCAGTTATTTTTTCTTAGTTGAAGCTGTTTTTTTGACTGCTTTCTTAACCGCTTTTTTGATTTTTGAAAGATCTACCTTATCTGCAATTTTTTCTTCTTTCACAACCGGAGCGGGAATAACCGGGGTAGCTACCTTGGGTTCCAAGATATTCAAAATTTTATCCAGTTTGGCGTTAATTGCGCCCAAATCCGGTCCACCTTGAGCTTGGGGAGCACGGCTCCTGTCATCAAACCTCCGTGTATCGCCTCTTCCGCCACCACCCATTTTTTCAAAACAATCACTGCAATAAACCGGTTTACCGTTTGTGGGTCTAAAAGGAACCTCGCACTCTTTTTCGCAGTTGCTGCAAACTGTTTTAAACATCTCGCGTCTGCCTCTATCCTCACCGAAAGAAGACCCCCCGCCTCGTCCGCCAAAACTACCCCTGCCTCCGCCGCGGTTAAAACCGCCGCGGTATCCGCCGCCCCTGTCACCATCTCTATTAAAATTTCCCATAGTTTACGTATTGTATCACGTTTTCCCACTTGCGCCTAATCTATCCAGTTGCTGTAACTTCAGCATCAGAAATGTCCAAAGAATACTTAAGGCAAGCTTACGAGTTTGCGGCTAAAAACAGCACCGATAGAAGCACTCAAAATGGGGCGATTTTGGTTGACGGAAGCGGAAGGGTTGTTGCTTGGGGAACAAATTGTTTTCCGAAAGGTGTGGTTGAAAGCCCGGAACGGTTGGAAAGACCCGCGAAATATTTATATGTTGTTCATGCAGAACATGCCTCGATTTTATATGCAGCCAGAAACGGGGTTAAAACGGAAGGCTTACGATGTACGGAAGCTGGGTTGCCTGTAACGATTGCGCGAAATCAATTATTGATTCGGGAATAATTAAAGTGATTGGACATAAAAAAACCTTTGATTCCTCCCCCGATCACTGGAAAGAACCGATCGAAATCGCCAGACAAATGTTTATGGAGGCGGGGGTTACTTATGAATTGTGAGATGGAGACACTGGGGGGATCGAAGTCCTCTTTAACGGTAAACCGTTTACTCCATAGACTCTCAAGATACTTCAAACCAATCAACCGGGGTTTGGTCATCGGGCTCGCCGTTATAGTTAACGGTGATTTCTTCACCTTTTTTAATGGGTTTAACTGCCCTATATACCATGGAGTTTGTTTTAAAATTCTGCTTCCAGTCCGCGTTGGGGGAGTAAGCATGGTTATAGATCGAGCCGTAGCCCAAGGCCAGCGAACCGCTTAGGGTACTTCGCCAAGGGTAGATGTAGTAATTAAAGATTGTTTTTTCAACAATCCTTCTTTCCTTGGGAGTAATATTAATTACAGGGCACGTTTCAATTATTTCCCCCTCTTTAAAATCCTTGAGGGCAAAAACCCCGCGTCCCTTTTTACCCGTTTTTTTGACAATGATCACTTTCCTCACAAGATATATAATACCCTCATATGCGCACTTGGCAAAGAATCAAAAATAATCCGAAGCTGATTAACCGGTATCTGGTCCGGGAAAAGGTAATTGATACGATTAGGTCTTTTTTTAAGGATAGAAACTTTCATGAGGTTTTTACTCCGATCTTGGTGCCCATTCCTTCAATCGAGCCGAATTTGGAAGTTTTCCAAACCGAACTCAGAACCTCAAAAGGATTAAAACGTCAAGGGTTTTTAATTATGAGTCCCGAGTTTTCAATCAAAAAACTTCTTGCGGCGGGAATCGGTAATTGCTTTGAAATTACGAAGTGTTTCAGGAATGAAGAGGAAGTAAGTTCTCTTCATAACCCGGAATTCACGATGCTTGAATGGTACAAAATTCATGCCGATTATACGGACGTAATGAAGGATTTTGAACATCTTTTTACTAAGATCATCACAAGCGTTAACCCCAAGGCAGATTTGTCCAAGTGGGATTATCAGGGGGAGAGTTATGATTTGAGTCTTCCTTGGCCGAGAATTAGTTTTGAGGAAGCTTTTACCAAATACGCAGGACTTAAAATTGAGGATGTTGCAGATGAAGATTTTTATCAAATATTTTTTAACAAGATTGAACCGGCGCTTTTGAAGTTGAGAAAGCCTTACTTTATTTATAACTACCCGATTTCCCAAGCATCCCTTTCTAAAAAAGCAGCAGACGGCCGGTTTGCGGAAAGATTTGAAGTGTTTTTGGCGGGGGTAGAAATGGGGAACTGTTTTTCGGAGCTGACGGATGCCAAGGAACAAAAGAAACGTTTCGAAGCGGATTTGGCAGAAAGAAAGCGGCAGAGAAAAATAGAATATCCGATTGACGAAGACTTGATAGAAGCTCTGAAGGAAGGTCTACCTGCGGTTTCCGGTATTGCGGTTGGCGTTGACAGACTCATTATGCTTGCGGCGGATGTTCCTTCAGTCTCCGAAACCATGTTCTTTCCCGCCGGAGAAATATTTGACCTTTGAGCCTGGATTGAGATTGCCGAATCTTGGCACATCCGTAATTAGCAGAGCTTGGTCATTTCACTGGCGAAATGGTAAAATACGCGTGCGATGGACACAATAAACGCAGGCAACATCATAAAAGGCAGCTTCATTATTTTTAAAGGAGCCCCCGTTTATGTCACAAAAACGGAATTTATGTCTCCAGGGAAAGGCTCACCGGTTATGCGTATTAAGTTTAAAAACGTTCAGACTGGCTCTGCAGGGGAGTTTACTTATAAAACCGGCGAAAGTGTTGAGATTGCCGAGATTGAGAAAAAAGAAATGGAATATTTATATAGAGACGGGGACGATCTTACCTTTATGGATCCCAAGAGCTACGACCAGGCTTCGATTCCGCTAGCCCTGGTTGAGGATCAATTCGGATATTTTTTGCCAAACCTAAAATGCTGGATTGTATGGTACAAGGGTAAAGCCATAGGTGCCACACTCCCGGCACATGTTACCCTGGAGGTAACCGAGTCTCCGGATAGCGTGGCTGGCAATACCGTAAATGCTCCCAAAAAAACTGTAAAACTCGAAACGGGGATCGAAGTTCAAGTTCCCTTATTCATCAAGGTTGGAGAAAAAATCCAACTTGATACAACCACAGGAGAGTATCTCGGCAGAGTTAAGTAGTTAAAAGTGCTACAATCGGGAAATTTATGAATACCGAGCGTGCCGGGCAAATCCAAGTGAATCTTTCTCCAAAAAATCCGTTTGGTTTAACGTTTAAAGCAACAAATAACGACAGGAGTCTTTTTATCGAGGAACCAGTTGATTTTGGTGCGGGTACTCCATTATCTTCACAAGAACTTCTGCGTACGGTAATGCTGGCACACTTGGTAATCCGTCATTTTCCAAAAAAAATTGAAACAAATTTTAATGTCGATTACGGGGTGTTTTTGGATGAGTTATATAAACATTATGGTTTTACCCCGCCCAAGATAGTTAAAGGTAGCGAACAAACTCGCCCAAAGTTTGTTACAGCGAACGGTAAAAAAACGGAAAAGGTATTATATGCAAATGCTCATTCAGGAGGACTCGACTCCGTCTATAGAGTGGCGACGCTTCTTAACGAAAACCAGAAAGTGATGATTACCCACCTTAGAAACTTAAATCCCAAAGGGAATTACAAAGAGGCGATGGCAAGCAGGCTTCAAGCGGAAGTTTTTGGGGTTCCATACACAGAAATAAGGTTAAGAAACGGAACTGACAATACCGGGTCTGCCGTAATGCGCACCCGGGATATGTTTTTGGCCCTGGTTACCGTAATGACGGCTGAGCAATTTAACGTTGAAAAAATTTTTATAGAGGGAGATATGCAGACAAAGCCCGATGCTCACTTTAGTGAATATAAGCCTGCTTGGATATTTTTTAATAAACTGATAAAAGACACAGGTCTTAGTTCTCAAGTAGAAGGAATGGACGCGCACGATGTTGAAACAGTAGGGGCGGTACTTAAATTGGAATCGGAGATGGGGATTGATATTCTGCCCTTGGTGCAGAATTGTTTTTCAGCTGAGCACCAGCTTCACAATATTCGTAGGAAATGGGAGAGAGAAACACAATTTCTTGCGGAAAAAAGTCCTAAACACTGGTGCGGTAGCTGTGTAAAATGCAGAAGAATGACCTTGGGAAGAATTTATTATCACGACCCCGATTTGGAAAACATTCCCACTAAAGAAATAAAATATTTTGTGAATGATACTTACAGGTGGCTTGAAAACTATTCGAATAACAGGACTCTCATTTCGGAGAGTTTTATGAAACACCTTGACGATCTGGCCCGATTCAACGTATAAATACCGCGTATGAAATTAGAAAGAACTAGGTTTTCCGAAATCCAAATATCAGAAAAAGAGTTTGAACAGATTCTTCCCAGAATTTGTGATGCCAGCATTTCATATGATCCGGAAAGGTGGACTCCGGATAATCCCCTTTATGGTACATGTGTTCCGGTTTCTTTAGTTGCGAGGCCAATTTTTGGTGGTTTACTATTACGGGCTGATTTGAAATCACTCCCAAAATATAAGCATTTGGAATTCCACTGGGTTAATCTTCTTCCTGATAAAAGAATTAAAGACTTTACACAAACCCAATTCGGCGATGATTATCCTGAAGGTATGGAATATGTACGGAAATCTCCATCATCCATATTAAGACACACGGACGTTGCCCAAAGAACGCACCTGCTCTACCAGCGTTTGTTGAGGGAAATACAGGGCATATATTAAACAAATTTAGGAAGAATCTTTAAGCCTGAGTACTTTTGGTTTAGAATGTGAACAATGACTCTTTTGCCGGCAGTTCTAGCAGCCTCTCCTTTTATCCTGTTTTTAATACTTCTTCTCTGGAGAAAGACTCCGCTTATTTGGGTTTCTTTTATTACTTTAGTCCTGGTGATCGCCCTAGCCGCGGTTTATTGGCAGGTTTATCCTGCATATATTTTAGGCTCCCTTTTAAAGGGGTTTTTTGTGGCCCTTGATATATTTTTTATCATTTTCGGAGCCATTTTTTTCCTGGAAATTATGCGGGGAACAAAAATTATCGAGAACATTGGCTACCACCTGGAATCCATTTCGAAAGATCTTCGTATACAGGTAATATTTCTGGCCTGGTTTTTTGAAAATTTTTTGGAAGGAACTGCCGGGTTTGGGACCCCCTCGATAGTCGTTGCCCCTCTTCTGGTTGGGCTTGGAATTGCTCCTATAAACGCTGCCATAATTGCCATTTTGGGAAATAGTACCTCTGGTATTTTTGGTGCCGCCGGGACCCCAATTAAAGTAGGCTTCGGTTCTCTTGCAGGAGCTTCGGTTCCTCTGACTGCGGCGTATATTAATTTGGTAGGAATATTGGTACCTGTTTTTATGCTGTGGTTTTTGATCAAAGGCAAGAAGGAAAGTAGAAAGGAATTTTTTGAAGCCCTGCCTTTTGCTATCTGGGCCGGTATCGCTTTTTGCGTACCGTCGATCCTAACGGTACCTTTCGGCCAGGAATTCCCTTCAATAATTGGATCCGTAATCGGCCTTGCCCTGGTGTTTGCCACTACGAAGCTAGGAATTTTTGTACCCAGGAAGGAAAAAGAACTTGTGGACAATCCGCGCCCCGCAACGCTTTCTCCCGGCAGGGTTATGTTTCCTTATTTACTTTTAATCCTGATTTTAATTGCCGGAAAGTTTATCCTTGGAAGTTCTGGGGTTCAAATTCCGATAATAATTAGGCATACATTTGCCTACTTTAATCCGGGCTTTGCATTTATGATTGCAGGATTCGTGGCTTTGTTGGCGTTTAAAAGAGATGTGGTTTTTTTCAAATCTTCCATAAAATTAGCATTTAAAAGATCATTGGGACCATTTTGGGTGATTGTTTTTATGTCCGCAATTTCACAAATAATGGTTACATCGGTCAACAATTTAAAATCTCTCCCGTCGATGGTCGAATTTCTTGCAGTTCATGTTAAAAATATCTTTTTACCTCTTTGGGCACCAATTGTTGGAGCTTTCGGGAGCTTCCTTACAGGAAGCATAACCGTTTCCAATTTGATGTTTGGCAACTTTTTGGCCGCTGCCGCTGGGGAACTGAATTTTAGCGTAGATAAAATTTTGGCATTGGCCCTTGTCGGAGCAGCGGCAGGAAACATGATCGCACTGGCCGACATAATGGCAGCAGAGGCTGCGGTCGGACTAAAAAATGAGGAAAGGAAAATACTAAAAGGTGTAATAATTCCCTGTGCAATTTATGTTGGTTTAGTGGGCCTGGTGGGACTTTTTATTCTCTAGTTCCTCCTTAGATTGACTTCAGAGATTGTGGATGTATATTACGTAATATGTCGAAAGAACGTGTTTACGTATTAGCTCCTGTCAGGAAAGTCACGGAGGACCAGGCGGATCAAATTGCTAAACACGTAGAGTCTCTTCATAAACAAGGTGCCAGAGTTTTTAACCCCATTGATGACGCTCCTCAGGATGATGCAACCGGCTACAACATTGTTATGACGGAATTAAATTTCTTGCATAAAGCTGCCGAGGAGGGAGGAAGGGTTGATATTTTATGGAATTTGGGAGGAGAACCTTCGGAAGGTTCAAGGGTAGACATTGGCATGGCGGTCGCATTGGGGCTTGACCTTAATTTGGTAGGTGTTTTCAATGAGGAAAGTCCAACGGGGCCTCAATTGGCGTACCGAATAATTCGGAGCGTTGATCGAGAAATGCCCCAACTGCAGAAAATCATTCAGAAAATTAAGAAGGACAGGCGAGCGGTAGTTGATTGGGATATCGACATGCTCTGGGAAGACCAGGAATGGCAGAGAATCTATCTTGGTTTGACACTTGGCTGTTGGGCCCAAAATCCCAATATCAGGATTAAACTTGGGAAACTAATGGGGATTGATCCGGCGGATAAAAAAAGTTACCCCAAGGTGATAAGGGAAATGGAAAGAGTCAGGGTTTTTGTGCCAAAGCCACGCGGGGAGAGCTATTGAGAAGAAGGTTGTAGATTCCAAAAAATACTCCGCTATAAAAAAGATCGCCCAATACGGAATTCCGGAAGAACGGGATTGCAAAAAAGTAAGACTGCATAAGACCCGTTACACTTTTTGGATACATACTGCCGAATGCCCAGACTGCGAAATTGGTTATTATGAAGAAAAGTATTGAGGAAAGGATGGAGGCAAAGATAATATGTTTTGGGTTTTTGTGATTTTTGACCCAGAATCCGACCAAGACTGCCAAGATGAAGCTCCCGTATACGCTTAGCCTCATCGGAACGGAGTCGAACCCCAGAAAAAAATCGGATAGAATCATGGCGGCGATAGGTAGGGTCAGGGCCTGCTTTTTAGTCAGATAAACACCCCCAAAAAGAGCCATGGCGGTGATAGGGGCAAAATTTGCCGGGTGGGGGATTAGCCGCGAGAAAGCCCCGATTGCGATTAAAATCCCCGGTTGGGCTAGCTTAGTAATTACTGATTTTCCATTGAACTTCATCATTATTTTGGATTATATAACTTCCTGCCCCCACTTGGGATTGGGATCCGTTGACATCAAGTTCCCAAAACTCGCGCTTCTTGGCATCCGCCGTATATCCGTTTATTGATGTTACATAGGCATTTTCTCCGGTTCCGTTTGTGGCCACTTTGGCTACGGACTGGGTTGCCTCAAGGGCGGTCTTGCCCACAAACTCAGATATTTCGTAAGATTGTGGACTGGAACCATTTATTATTAAGACGGCTGATACCTTTTTGGCAGTTTCCCCTTCTTGGTTTTTGGAAACCGGGCCGCTTGTCTTGGCTTGCCAAAAAATTAATCCAAAGCTGAGGATGACTACTGTGGGAAGAATTATTTTTAGATATTTTTTCATTTTCCTGCTCGGGACTGAAAAGTTGGGCTCTGGATATAACAGTAGCGGCACTTCTACGGATTTTCGCCGTAATTCACCAACAGGAACTAATTTACTTTTAAACATGTATTCGGTCAAGTGGTAATATAAATAGGGGGGTGAGTAAATTGAAAATAGATAAAAAAAGCAAGGCCAGTATTTCGAAATATCTAATTTACGGAGCAGTTATTGCTGTTTTGCTTTCAGTCGCAGGCTGGATGGGCCGCGATATCTGGTTGGCCTCAACCCAATGGCTTTTAATAGCAGCGGTGCTGACCCTTTTTGGAATTTATTTGAAGCTGGTCTGATCCTGGCGGGAATTGTGCGGTTAATTTGCGTTAATTGAGATTGGCCAAAAACTTGACATTATCCTTACCAGGTGGTATTTTTCGCTCAGAATGAGAGCAAAGAACATCTTCGCCGCTTTTATCGTTGTAGTAGCCGTTGTTGCCGTAGTTCTTCTGATCAAAAACCGTACGAAGGTCTCCCAGAAACCAACTCCCACCCCCACCCCAAGTATTCAGCAACAAATAAGGAATAAGTTTAATGGTTTGATGATTCCTGAAGATCGGGAGGCCATTGAGCTTAAGGACGTTTCCGGAGGGAGCGGGATGGGACTTGCCACAAGAAGTGAAATTTTGGCAGACCTTCCGTCTTTACCCAACGGAGAGGCCTATCAGGCCTGGCTCGAAAACAATGGGAAAACCGTTTTGCTCGGAACTTTCAAATTGGCAAAAGGCGGATGGATCCTGAGTTACAATTCTTCAGCCTACCCCGGTTACGATAAGGTAATCGTCGCGGTGGGCACCAAACACATTCTTGAAGGCTCTTTCTAGACTTGGGCCATTTTTCTGCGTAATATAGATATACGGGTAGGCGGGAGGTGAGAATGTGCAAATAACTGTTTATTCAACAACAACGTGTCCTTACTGCAAAATGCTGAAGGACTATTTAAAAGAAAAAAGCCTTTCATTTACGGAGAAGCTTGTGGATTTGGATGAAACGGCAAAGACGGAAATGGCGGCCTCATCAGGAGGTTTTCTTGGAGTACCTTTTGTCTCGGTTGTGAAGGATGACGGGACAAAAGAGACAGTTGTGGGATTTGATAAAGGAAAGTTGAATGCCATACTTGGCATTCAACAGGGAATAATATGATATTTGTTAATTACAAGACTTTTGAGGAAAGTTCGGGTCAGAAGGCCATCCTTTTGACCAAAGTCCTGGAGGAGGCTGCACATGAGAGTCAAGTTAAAATTATTCCTGTCGTCCAGACAATTGACGCGGAAAATATAATATCTTCGACAACACTTGAGGTTTGGATTCAACACATTGACCCGGTCAGTTATGGTGCACATACAGGCTGGACTCTTCCGGAAGAGGCTGCAAGAGTCGGGGTGTCGGGAGTATTTTTAAACCACTCCGAACACAAATTTGACAATTTTGATGCCCTAAAAACGGCCAACGAAAAAGCTATGTCGTTAAACCTCAAAACCTTGATTTTTGCAGGGAACTTGGATGAGCTTAAGAAGATATCGGGGCTTGCTCCCACATATGTTGCCTATGAGCCTCCTGAGCTTGTGGGTTCGACAACCACTTCTGTTGCGGAGGCGCAGCCCGAGGTTATTTCGCAGGCGGAAGAAATAGCACGAAGCGCCGGTTTGCCGCTTATAGTTGGAGCAGGAATTCATAATCTTTCCGATGTCAAGAAAAGCTTGGAGCTTGGGGCGGTTGGGGTAGCCGTTGCAACGGACGTCGTTAAGTCGGCTGATCCCAAGAAAGAATTGATGGAACTTACGGAGGGATTTAAATAAGCAAAGCTTAGAAAGAATTATGAAAATATTCATTGGGGCAGACCATAGGGGTTACGAATTAAAAGAAAAAATTGCCCATTGGCTTTTTGATATGGAATATCCATATCAGGATGTGGGAGCACACAGACTTGAGCCTGATGACGATTACACAAAATATGCCGAGGAAGTGGCGTCTCTGGTTGCCGGCAATGAGGGATCACGCGGAGTTCTTCTTTGCGGCAGCGGAGTAGGGGCAGATGTAGTTGCCAACAAATTCGATGGTATCAGGTCCTCAATCGGAAAGGATGTTTTTCAGATTGAGGCGGGAAGAAATGATGATGATATGAATATTCTGGTTATTGCGGCCGATTTTACCGACGAGAGAGACGCAAAAGCGATGCTGATAGCATTCCTGGAAACGAAATTTGCGGGCAAGGCGCGGTATGAGAGACGGCTTCAGGAAATCAGAGAAATTGAGGTAAATAATTGAATATGGATCTGCCCAAACTTACCGATTTAGATGTTGCTGGAAAAAGAGTGCTTCTGAGACTTGACCTTGATACTGACCCTTACCCGGATGATTTAAGGATAAAGTCTTCTGAAGAAACATTGGATTATTTAAAGGGCGAGGGAGCACAAATAATCATAATCGCCCATAAGGGTAGGCCAGGAGGAAAAGTTGATGAAAGTTTGAGCCTCAAGCCTTTCCAGCCGATTTACAACAGGTGGGGGGCGGACGTTAAGGAAAACTTAAGATTTGACCCCCGTGAGGAGGCAAACGATGAGTCCTTTGCCAGGGAAATGGCATCTTGGGGGGACGTTTATATAAACGAGTCTTTTGGAAATTCCCATCGCGAACACGCCTCGATTGTTGGAATTCCGAAGCTTCTCCCTCATGCCGCCGGATTCAGATTTCAAAAGGAGGTGGAGAATTTAGGCCGGGTAATTGAGAATGCAAAACATCCGGTGGTATTTCTTCTGAGCGGGGTTAAGCAAGACAAATTGGCTTATTTGGATGGAATCAAAAAATTTGCAGATAAAGTATTAATCGGAGGACGTTTGCCTGACTATATGGGAGATGAGAAGCTTGTCAGTGTCCGGTCAAGAGGGGAGAACGAACAGGTAATTGTCGGGAATCTCACAATGGATAAGGAAGATATTACTTTAAACACCATTGAGAAATTCGAAAAGGAAATAGAAAAGGCAAATACAATTGTTGTTTCAGGCACTCTTGGAAAATATGAGGACGAGGGCCACCGGCAGGGGACAGAAAGGGTGTTTAAAGCCATCAAAGACCTTCTCGCATTTAAGGTTGCCGGTGGAGGAGATACGGAGAAGGCGCTGCAAGTCCTGCGGGTGACTGAGGGGTTTGACTGGATTTCGGTTGGCGGTGGAGCGATGCTTGAGTTTTTGGTCAAGAAGACGCTTCCAGGAATTGAAGCCTTAAAACAATAACCACAAATATGCTAATGTTAAAAAGACTTGTATATCGACAGTGAAGGGGGGTGAGAATCATGCAATTAAAGACAGTTTCTAAATGGTTGGTAGTTATAGGAGCCATTAACTGGGGTTTGGTAGGGCTTCTGAATATTAATTTGGTCACTTTATTATTTGGCAGTTTGCCGGTAGTTGTGACGATTGTTTACGCTTTAATCGGATTTGCGGGAGCCTGGGGCGCGTATGCCATGCTTACCAATAAAAAGAAGAAATAACTTACTTTTTATTTGCCATAAAGGTTTTTACGATTCTGACGGGGTATTCCAAGAAAAACGATTGGGGGTGTTTTTTAATTCGTCTTGCGGACATTCCAACTATCAGGGATTGGTCGTATTTTATCCTACCGCCGACTTTAGCTATTTTTAGAGATAAGTCTATGTCTTCATGAACTTTTTTGTCATCCATTTCCACGAGATTCTTTACTTGATCCCAGATCTTTTTGGTAATAATCATATTTGGTCCGATTAAATATTTTCTGCCCCTAGCGATCAATCTGAATGATTTATAGGCAAGATCCGCAGGAATAGTCTTGGTGGATTTGAGTATTTCTGAATCGTTAAAAAAAATTGGACCGGTAAGCGCATCGATATTTCCTTTTCTGAAATCATTTTTAATTATTTTAATCCAGTTTTCGGGTACGACCGTATCCGAATCGCACCTGGCTATTATTTCATATTTGGCTGAGTTAAAACCTCTATTCCTGGCAGGAGTCATTCCTTGAACCTTTTCCCGGATCACTCTGGCACCGAAACTTCTGGCAATGGACTCGGTTTCATCGGAAGAGTTATTGTTTACTACAATAACTTCATCTGCCGGAACTTCCTGTCTAAATATGCTTGTAAGGCACTTTCCGATATATTTTTCCTCGTTAAAGGCGGGAACTACCACAGAAACCTTCATATGGATATATTATAATGGAATCAGACTGCCATGGTTAAAGTAGGGATAAACGGATTCGGAAGAATCGGAAGAATTGCTTTTAGAATAGGAGTTTTAAAACACTCCGACGAGCTTCAATTTGGCGCAATCAATACTTCAGGAAGCATGAATGTAGCCGGCTGGGCGCAGTTAACGAATTACGATACGATGTACCGGCAGTTTGAGCTGAAAGTTAAAAGTGAAGAATCAAAAACCCCCGATCAGGTGACCGACGAGGACGCTTTAATTGGGAACTTAATAATATCTGAGAGAAACATCAAGGTTCCGGTTTTGGCGCAAAAAGATCCCGCCAAAATCCCTTGGGGGAAATATGGAGTCGATGTTGTAATAGAGGCTACCGGGCATTTTACGGATGAGGAAGGGGCAAAGAAACATGCTGTGGGTGGAGCCAGGCGGGTTATAATTTCAGCTCCGAGCAAGGGTGGAAATGTTGGAACTTATGTCATAGGAGTGAACGAGATTAAGGATAGCCCCGAAGTAATATCAAACGCCTCCTGTACTACAAATTGCATAGCCCCTGTTGCCGCCGTGATCCACTCCAAGTTTGGGATTGAAAAGGCAATGATGACAACAATCCATTCTTATACCGATGATCAAAATTTGCAGGACGGTTCGCATAAGGACCTAAGAAGGGCAAGGGCAGCGGCTATGAACATAGTTCCAACTTCAACCGGGGCGGCGATAGCAACAACAGAAACCATCCCGGAACTTAAGGGAGTATTTGATGGGATGGCTTTAAGAGTCCCTGTAGCAACCGGCTCTATCACGGATTTTACCTTTGTCCTGAATAAGCAGGTGACAAAAGAAGAGATAAATCAGGCACTTATCGATGCTACCGAAAACCCCTTGTTTAAGGGCATATTGGCAGTATCTGGGGAGGATTTAGTGTCAAGCGACATCATTGGAAGAAGCGAATCTTCTATAGTTGATTTACAGTTAACGCAAGTTGTTGCGGGGAATATGGTCAAGATATTTGCCTGGTATGACAATGAGTGGGGATACGCGAATAGGTTAATTGAGCAAGTAATACGGGTTGGACGGACGTTGGGTGGAAATAGTGTCCCCACAGATCCCCTGACAATGTCTTTTAAAGCTTAATTGCTGAATTCATGGACGAAAAAGGTAAATACGCCGATAAAAACTATATAAGAAATATCGCTTTTTTTGGCGATGCTGACATTTCGGAAACGGACGAAACATATAAAGCCGCCTTTGATGTTGCCGAAGCCTTGGCAAAAGCAGGGTACGTTATAGTGGACGGGGGAGGCCCGGGTGTGATGGAGGCCGCGACAAGCGGAGCGGTCAAGGGTGGCGGGAAAACGATTAGCGTAACTTTCGATCCGGTGAATGCTCCCGGGTATGAAGGCAAATATGTTGGAAACGTCACCGACACCGAGATTGTTACAACAAACTATATTGAAAGGATGTTCAAATTGATGGAGCATGGAGACATTTTTATAATTTTCAAAGGAGGAAGCGGTACAATTAGCGAATTCGGTGCCGCATGGGCTCTCGCCAAACTTTACTACGGTCACCACAAGCCTTTTATCCTTTATGGGGATTTTTGGGCAGAAATTATTGACGTTCTCAGACGCAACATGAATATTGATTCCAAGGAATACGGCGTTTTTGAGATCTGTAGAAGCAGGGAAGACGTTTTACAGATTATCCAAAAATTTGAATCAAAAATCACGGCACGCGATCACAGCAAAGACGGGGAGGCAGACGAATATGACAAGGCTTTCACCAAGTGAGCTCCAGAAAATTTCTAAAGAGGTTCGTAAAGACATCATTCAGATGATTTATAAAGCGGGGAGTGGGCACCCCGGCGGGTCTCTTAGCTCTGTTGAAATAATGGTTGCGCTTTATTTTGGCATTTTGGAGGAACAAGATCGTTTTTTCCTTTCAAACGGCCACGTTTGCCCCGCGCTTTATGCCGTAATGGCGCAAAAAGGAATGATTCCCAAAGAAAAACTCTCAACATACACGGAAATGGGATCACCGCTTCAAGGACATCCCGAACGTACAAAATTAAAGGGGATTGAAAATACTTCCGGGCCTCTTGGACTTGGACTGGCACAGGCTGCGGGTTATGCAGTTTTTGCCAAGGATTCCTACGTTTACTGCGAAACAAGTGACGCGGAGCATAATGAAGGAAATCACTGGGAAGCGGTAATGTTTGCCGCAAAATATAAGATTAATAATTTGATTCAGATTGTCGATAGAAACAGAATCCAGATAGAAGGAACCACGGAGGAAATCATGCCCATAGGGAGTTTATCCGAAAAGTACAAAGCGTTTGATTGGGACGTAGCGGAAATCAACGGACACAGTTTCGATGAAATTTTCATGGCGGTTGAGGCCGTAAAAAAGAGTCGTGCCAAACCCAATGTAATTATTGCAAACACAACTTTCGGTAAAGACGTGAGCTTTATGGAGGATAATCCCGATTGGCACGCCAGAACACCAACCGAAGAAGAGTACACAAAAGCAATGGAGGAGCTCAAATAATTATGAAATCCATGAGGGACGGGTTTGGGGAGTCGCTGCTTGAACTGGGGGAAAACAACCCCGACATAGTTGTTTTGACGGCAGATTTAGCAGAATCCACAAGAGTAAAAGACTTTGCAGAAAAATTTCCCGATCGTTTTTTCCAGGTTGGAGTAGCCGAACAGGGGCTTGTAACGATTGCGGCAGGGATGGCTGCGGCCGGGAAAATACCTTTTATAACCAGCTATGCGGTTTTCTCCCCGGGAAGAACTTGGGAGCAGATAAAGGTGACGGCGGCTTTAAATGACGTTCCCGTCAAAATCATCGGTGCCCACGCAGGATTTGGGGCTTCGATGTACGGAGCTACGCATGAATCGTTGGAAGACATCGCCCTTATGCGTGTAATTCCAAACATGGTTGTAGTTTCTCCTTGTGACTTTATAGAAGCGAAAAAAGCCACTCGTGCTATAGCAGGAAACGGAAAACCGACCTATCTTCGATTGGCGAGGCAGGACTCTTTGGTTCTCACTAAATCTGATGATACATTCGAAATAGGTAAAGCGAGCATTTTATACGAAGCCAAAAACCCGCAAGTCGCCCTTATCGGGACCGGACCGGTTCTTGTTGAAGCTTTGGAAGCTGCAAAGCAGTTGGAAGAGGGCGGACTAGGGGCGGTTGTTATTAATCTGCATACGATTAAACCGATTGATGAACAAACATTGATTCACTTTTCCAAAATAACTGGAGCGGTAGTAACAGTTGAGGAGCATCAGATAATGGGGGGAATGGGAAGTGCGGTTTCTGAGATGTTGAGTAAGAATTTTCCGGTTCCAATGGAGTTTATTGGGGTAAAAGATTCTTTTGGAGAATCTGCCAAGAATTATAATGACCTTTGGAAAAAGTTTGGCCTGAAAAAAGAAAATATTATTGAGGCAGTGAAAAAAGCTATTCTCCGAAGAGGCTCCTAGTCTGCGAATTTGAATGTGGAGAGAATTTTATTAAAGCTATCGCTATCTTTTAGGTATATAGAGTATATGTTTCCGTCTTTTTGGAAAAAAATAACTTTGTATGTTCCCTTAGTAACCACGCCACCCCAACCAATCGTCTCTAAAGCCTGGCCGGTAAATGAATATTCATAATCTGAATAGCCTGCAAATTTAGAATTAACCAAATCGCTAATGCTGGTAGTTTGGAAATGATTTTTGCTTTCTTTATAATTGTTGTTCACCACCTCTATGAATGTTTTGTTTAGTTCTTTTAGATTAACCACTTGAATTTGGAGGAAATTGTTGAACACATCTTTAGTGGGTGGAAGCATGTCAAGTTGATGTTCTGCCCCGGTGGCTGCGTTAAAATTGCCACTAATTACGTCGTAGAAACCAACAAAATAGTTGCTCGGATATTCGATCGTGTATCCATATTTTGTATTTGTATATGTTTTCCAATTGGCAGTTAAATCTGAACTAGGAGGGGGGATTGGTATCGAATTAAAGTTTGATTTAGGGATGAAGTAATTTAGATATCCTTTTATGTATGCGAAGTATCCAACCCCACCTATAACAGTGATTACAAGAAGAATAATAATCGGCGCAAAACCTTTTTGTTTCATTATGGGCAGGGCGCAAACTCACAATTGGGCCCGGTTCTTGAAACATAGCTTCCATCAGGACAAAGTTTTGCGTCTAGGGTGCAGGCAACGTTTTCCGAAAATTTGACAGGCACTTCATATGTTTTTGAATTGGCAGGATCTCCACTCGGGTTATCATTTTCCAGGACTAAAAAGCCCGACGCGGAATTGGTATCAAAAGTGAGAGTTGCGGTAAAACTTACCGAGTTTCCGCTTAACCAGGTTCCCGGCACATTTTCCTTAGCCTGCCCTTGAACAATCAATTTTTTGTTGGCGTCCACAAGTTTTATGGGGAAAACCCCCTCATTCATCCAACCGGCCGGTACCTTGCCGGTGATTTTTAAGGGACTGGCTACTTTCATATTTGCCGAAGGGGAGGAGACGATGGGGGTCTCAACATTTGGGGAGGGTGATGCGAGGACTGTCGGAGTAGGGATTGTCTGCGGTTGGAAAGAGGCGAGCATGTTTTTAAGTTGTTGATTTTGATAATAAAGGAAGACAACAACGCCAAGCGAAAAAAGGACAAATGTTGCCATGGCAAGAATTGTAATCCAATGGTTATCTTTGGGTTGTTGCCTTTCAACTCGTGATTCGGTAGCTTGATTCGGTTCAACACTCACCACCCGCTCGGCATCTGGGACTTGGGGATCCATATAGAAATATTGTACACTAATCATGAACTGCCGTGGAAGAAACGATTAAGAAACTCTTTGCGCCGGGAAAGGGAATCCTCGCCGCCGACGAGAGCACACATACAATTGAGAAGAGATTTGCTACGTTGGGCTTAACTTCAACTCCCGAATTAAATAAAAAATACAGAGAAATGCTTTTTAACACATCTGGAATTGAGAATTATTTGGGAGGAGTAATTTTATTTGACGAATCTGTTCGGCAAAATTTACACAATATACTTCAGGAAAAAGACATTGTTCCCGGAATTAAGGTGGACGGGGGGCTTGAATCCTTCAACGGCAGTGAAGAACAAATTACAAAAGGACTGGATGGACTCGATACGCGGCTTAAAGAATATTCGGTACTCGGTCTTAAATTTACCAAATGGAGGGCAGCTGTTAGAATATCGGACATTTTTCCCACAGACGCATTTTTGGAGGAGGATTTAAACAGAATGGCCCAATTTGCTAAAATCTCCCAGATCACTGGGTTTACCCCTATTGTAGAACCCGAAGTGCAACTTGATGGCAATCACACGACTACGCGCTGCGCAGAAGTTTCCGTTAAAGTCTGCCGGATCCTTTTTGAAAAGTTGAATATTGCCGGTATTGATTTAAAAAATCTTATTCTAAAAACAAATATGGTTCTTCCTGGTAAAGACAGTGGGGTAAAAGCTGCGCCCCTCGAGGTAGCAGAAGTCACCTTGCGTTCTTTGAAGCAATCCGTTCCGCCGGAAGTTGGGGGAATAGTCTTCCTTTCCGGAGGGCAAACGCCCGATGAGGCGACAAATAATCTGAATGAGATTGTCAAAAGGAGGGGGGATTGTCCGTGGCCCCTTTCATTTTCATTTTCAAGAGCATTACAGGAGGAGACCATGAGACAGTGGTCGGGGAAAGATGAAAACATTGAGTATGCCCAGAACACCTTTTTAGACAGATTGATAAAGGTCTCGAAAGCGAGGAAGGGGGAGCTATAAATGGAAAACATTGATTTATTAAGCATAGGGGATGCAACCATAGACACTTTTATGACTCCTGTCGAGAGCGAAACTCTTTGCCGGATAGACACAAAAGAGTGTTTGATAGCATTTTCCTATGGAGACAAAATCCCCGTTAAAAATTTGGAATTTTCGATTGGAGGCAATGCCGCCAATAATGCCGTAGGCACGAGAAGGTTAGGGGTGGTGTCCTCTATAGTTCTAACGCTGGGCCAAGACAGCGTCGGGGAAATGATAGTCTCCCGTTTGAAGGAAGAAGGGGTGGATCCTACTTATATAATCCAGCAGCCGGGGACCACGTCCAATTATTCAACAATAATTAACTATTCGGGTGAGCGTACAATTTTTGTTTACCATGCCCCGAGAAGTTATGAATTTCCCGTCAAACTTCCCCTGGCGCCCTGGGTTTATCTGACTTCGATGGGTGAAAGTTTCAGACCCTTTTACAACCACTTTATCGAGTGGCTAAAGAAAAATCCCTCTACTAAGCTTGTATTTAACCCCGGTAGCTGGCAACTTAGAAGCGGGCTTGAGGCGTTTCGAGAAGTAATGAATTCAACCTACCTGATTTACGTAAATCGGGAAGAAGCGGAAAAACTGACGGGTTTTGGGGATTCGGCGGAAAAAGAAAGAGATCTTTTAATCGCTTTAAATAAAATCGGTCCAAAAGTCTGCATTATTACAGACGGGGGAGTGGGATCTTTTGCTTACGATAGTGTGAATGGGAGGTTTTTGAAGATGGGGACTCTGCCGGTTGATGCATATGAAAGAACAGGGGCGGGGGACGCCTTTGGAAGCGGAGCGCTCTCAGCTCTTATTCACGGTAAATCTCTTGATGAGGCTTTGCTTTGGGGAACTTGCAACTCGGCTTCGGTGATAGGCTACACCGGCAGCCAAAAGGGACTTCTAAAACTTAATGAAATGGACTCCTGGCTGGCGAGATGTAAAAGCAGCGGTGTGGGTGTTGTACAATTTTAACCGATGAAAATTTTTGTTACCAGAAAGATTCCAGGTAATAGTTTAGAAAAACTGAAAATTGACGGTAATGAAGTCATCATCTCGGAATTTGATAGACCGCTTACTCCTGAAGAACTTTTGGAAAAATCAAGGGGAGTTGATGCACTCCTCTCACTTTTGACTGACCGGATTGACGCCGATTTGATGGATGCAATTGGCCCGCAGCTTAAAATGATCTCTAACTACGCGGTGGGGTTTGACAATATTGATGTTGAGGCGGCGAAGGACAGAGGAATAATAGTAACGAACACTCCAAGTGATGAGGTGAACGAAGCTGTTGCTGAACATACTTGGGCTTTGGTTTTGGCCCTGGCAAGAAGAGTTGTAGAATCTGACGAATTTGTCAGAAATCAGGGCTATTTTGCCGGTTCCGGCGGATACAGGGGCTGGGAGCCGGATTTATTTTTAGGTCCTGCGGTAAAAGGTAAGACGTTGGGGATAATCGGCTTGGGCAGGATCGGTTCGATGGTGGCGAGGCGTGCCAAGGGGTATGATCTTACAGTCCTTTATAACAAACACGAACAGGATCCGGAGGCGGAAAAGGAACTTGGAATAAAGTTTGTTACCCTTGACGAACTTCTGACCGCATCGGACTTTGTGTCACTTCATGTTCCCTTGACAGGTGAGACCCGGGGAATGATCAACAAAGATACTTTAGGAAAGATGAAGCAGGGGTCTTACTTGGTCAATACCGCGAGGGGACCCATTGTTGATGAAAGTGACTTGATAGAAGCGCTGGACTGCGGGAGATTAGGAGGTGCGGCATTGGATGTTTTTGAAAGCGAACCGAATATCAGCGCCAAGCTTTTATCCATGCCAAATGTCATTATGACTCCGCACATTGCTTCGGCGACCGTGGAGGCAAGACAAAAAATGGGGGAACAGTCAGTGGCGGCGATTCTTGATGTTGCAAGCGGAATCAAACCCCAAAATATGATCGATGGAAAAGTTTGGGAAACACGGAGAAAATAAATACCTCTTATGGCACTTTTTGGAAGGAAGAAAAATGAAGAATTTGACGCCAGAGGCGATTATTCTGACGAGGATGAATTTGATGGGGAATTCGGCAGGGGGGACAAAAAATTTACAAAAAATTTTCGGGATCTTAAACCCCAGAACAAAAAAAAGAGAAAAGAGCCCCCAAAGCCTTGGGGAAAGAAGGAAAGAATGGTTGTTCTGATAGTCTTGGTTGTCACGGCAATCGTCTCGGCTATACTGGCCTTCGGTGCAGCGGGCAAAAACACGCTACGGTTGAATTTGCCGGAATTTGACATCAACTCTTTGAATATATTCAAAGAGGAAACTATAATAGTCGGTAGGGAATGATATGCAAAAACTTTCGTCACCCTTTGGTTTAATAAAAAAGGCCGTTAATATTTTTGCAAAGAAGGAAAATTTTTACTTTCTGGTTAAAATTTATTTACCCCTTTTGCCGTTTTCAATCCTTTCAGGAATCCAAAATTATCTTCCGGTGTCAGTTGCAGACACAAGTGTCTCATGGTTTAGCCTGGGGTTGGGGGTTTTGCAAGTGCTTTCTCTTTTGGTAGGAGCATTCACTACAGTATCGGGGATAATAGCCTTGAGAAAAGTTGCCGAGGGGGAGGAACTTTCGGTCAAAAAAACTTTTATGTCTGCCTGGAAAGTTTATTGGGCGTTTCTCCTTTTGAGCACCGTTCTTACCCTGGCTTACTTATTTGGTTTTATACTTCTGATCGTTCCAGGGCTGCTTTTTATTGTTTGGTTTGCTTTCAGCCGATTTGTGATGGTTGAAAAAAACACAGGAGTGAAATTGTCTTTGTTAAAAAGCAGACAATTGGTAAAAGGGGTCTATTGGGAAGTCCTTGGGAGGTTAATAGTTTTTGGCATGTTCACGGTGATTATTCAAATAATTTTAAGCATGGTTCCTTACGGGGTGGGGTCGGTTGTCAATAGTCTTTCTGGAGGGCTTTATATGCTGCCTTTGTATCTTCTTTACAGGGAACTTAGCGTGTAAACCGTGTGTTTGCCCCGCTATCAAGAATATTTTGACCGGGGATTGGGGAAGGGCTCAATATTTTTTGAATTTGCTCAGTAGTGCAGTATTTAGTCGGTTTATTTTCATCAAAGAACCATTCCTGTTTTGTCGGGCAGTCATTGCAGGGCAAAGTTCCCGTGATGGAACAGATATTTACTTTACTCACTCCGTCGGGCACTTTCCAATCAATGGAGGGTTTTTCGCTTAAAATTGCCGACATAATTTTATTCCAAATGGGAGAGGCTCCCGTAACACCCGAGGCGATACGGCTCATGGGGGAATTGTCATTGTTACCAACCCAGGTTACCACGAGGTAGTTTTGGTTGTATCCGGCGGTCCAGTTATCCCTCAGGTCGTTACTGGTTCCGGTTTTTACCGCAACTTCAGGATGATTTTTGATTACAAGGTAAGAGGCTAGTCCGAATTCCGGCGCACGGGCTCCGTTATCTTTCAGGATATCGGTAAGGATAAAGGCAACTCTGGGGTCGATAACATCGGAAGTTTCGGGACTATTTTTTTCCAAAGTTCTGCCCCTGTAATCCTTTACCGATAAAATAGGTAAAGGTTCGGGACGTTTTCCGTAATTGGCAATCGTTGAGTAAACTTTTGATAAATCGAGTGCGGTTACCGCCCCCCCTCCCAGAGTTAATGACAAGCCGTAATTGGAAGGATCCGTCCAAGTTGTGATTCCCATTTTTTGTCCCTCCTCAATCATTTTAGCTACACCGTAAGAGGCCAAAACTTTTACTGCCGGTATATTGCGGCTTTGAGCAAGGGCGCTTCTAAGAGGAACCCTTCCTTTAAATTGTCCGTCATAATTGACAGGGGAGTAAGGGGTAGTGCCGGGGGTTACGTATGTGATAGGAGAATCATCAATTATCGTGGCGGGAGTATAACCGTTTGCTAGAGCGTATGCGTAATTGACCACCTTAATTGATGAGCCGGGTTGTCTAAGGCTTGTTGTCACGTTAACGTTTCCGTCATTGGCAATATCAAAATAATTTTTTGACCCGACCATAGCAAGAATCTCGCCCGTTTGCGGGTTTACCACGACGGCTGATCCGTTTCCAACATGGAGCCCCCTGAGTTTTTCAACCTCAGACTGTACTACCTGCTCTGCCATTACCTGAATGGGGAGGTCAAGACTGGTAGTTACTTCAAGTCCTCCTTTTTCGACCATGTCCTCACCGTATTTATTCACAAGCAGCTGTCTAATATACATTACAAAATGAGGAGCTCTAATCTCGGTTTTATTTGGCTTAAAAGTTAGTCTTTCATTCGCCGCCGCAACTTCCTGATCGACTGTAATATATTTATTCACCTGCATAAGGTGGAGCACCTCTTTTTGTCTTTCCATGGCAAGGGTTGGATTCGGACCGAAGGGGGAATATGTAGTGGGGCTTCTGGGCAACCCCGCCAAAAGTGCCGCTTCTGCCAGGTCAAGGCTTCCCACATCTTTACCGAAATATGATTCGGAAGCTTCCTGAATCCCATACGCGGTTCCTCCGTAGCTCACCTCGTTAAGATACATCTCCAATATTTGGTCTTTGGTGTAGTTCGCCTCGACCTCGATAGATAGGATCAGTTCCTTTATCTTACGGGTAATGGTTTTTTCCGGAGTAAGAAGAGTGTTTTTGACAAGCTGTTGGGTGATGGTGGAACCGCCCTGAATAGAATCGGTCTGAAGATCCTGGACCACGGCCCGAAAAATCCCCCTAATTGAAAACCCCGGGTGGGAGTAAAATTCGGCATCCTCTGCCGCCAGGGTTGCAAGCCTGACGTGGATGGGAATTTGCGTCAGGGGAACAATGCTCCTATTCTGATCCTTATAGATTTTATACAAAAGGTTGCCGTTTCGATCATATATTTTGGTAGAAACTTCAGGCTCCCGAGCGTCAAGCTCTTTAGGGGAAGGAAGGCCCCGTAAAATATAAAAATAAAAAGCAATCATTAGGAACAAAAGAAGACAAACCGGCAGTACTAATCTTAGGGTTGGTTTAAATTTGCGGGCACGGATTTTTTTTGAGAGCCTCCCTGCGGTTTTTTTAATTCGGGATAAAACTTTTAGTTCCAGAAGGGTAAATCGCAGCTCCTTAAGTTTAAACGTGGGACCAACCGACGGAAATTCGAATTTAGGTAGAGTTAGCCTCGGGAATTTTAATTTAGGGAAATTGAAGCTCCTATAAATAACTTTTGTTTTCTTTCGTTTTTTATCCCATTGGCTTATTGCATGGGAAAGCAGGGCCAGGCCGAGAGCCGCTTGGGACAGGACGAAGTAGACAGGCCTGCCGGTTAGGATCAATACGCGTTTAACAGCTTTGATCATTTGTCGCGAATTGTAGCAGTAAATTGAAAGGAAAGACAGGCTAGATTAATAGAGAGGATATCTGATGGTTGCTGAAGTAGAAGCCATCGGGCACGTCAGGCAATAGAGAGTTCCGTTAGGGTCGGTATAGGTAGGTTTATTTTCGGTATGGATTTGGTCAGGAGGATCAGAGGATATGGCAAGCTGGCCTGTCGCATTATTAATAAATACATCCTGATTAACTATATTTGTTGTTCCCGGCACGGTTCCGCTCAAAAAGTATTCAAATCTAGTGGGACACCCCGGATTGCCCGGATCTTGGGATGGTGGAGACCCTCCCGTGTCGGAACAGATTGTAGCACCTACTACTCCATCGGGTTGTTTTGGCCATGCATGCCCTTTTGTGGCGGGATCGTAAGCGCCCTTTTCTGCTTTATCTAGGACCGCTTTCATTATTTTATTCCAGATGGGAGAAGCCCCAGATACCCCCGAGACGGCTCCGCCCATGGGAGTGTTGTCGTTATTTCCGACCCAAGTGACAACGACCGCGTCTGCGGTGTAGCCGATCGTCCAGTTGTCGCGCCTGTCGTTTGTAGTTCCCGTTTTGACTGATACTTCGGGATGTCCGGAAACATTTAAATAAGATGAGGGGCCAAATGCCGCACTTCTAGCATTGTTGTCGTAAAGTATATGGGAGATTAGGAAAGTTACCGCCGGTTCCAAAACACGAATACCGGTAAGGGTATTTTTTGTCGGATCCGATTCCTCCAGGGTGTTGCCTTTCCAGTCCATAACTTTGGTTACTGCAATTAACGGTTGTTCGATTCCCTGATTAGCAAAAACTCCAAATGCAACCGCCATATCATAGGGCCTCACAAGAATTCCCCCCAAAGTTGCAGATAATCCGTAGTCTTTAGGTTCAGTTAAGGTGGTTAGACCCATCTGTTTTAAAAAGGCAATATAATTATCGATTCCGTTTAATGCCAAAACTTTAACAGCGGGAATATTGTATGAATTACCCAGCGCGAATCTTACCTCAACCAGTCCGTGGAAACCCCCGTCATAATTGACAGGGCAATAAGCCGGTTGTCCCGCTACACTGAAACAAGTTGGCACATCAGCAATTGCTGTCGCGGGAGTAATTTTTTGGTTTTTTAAGGCAAGGGCATAATTGAGAGGTTTAATAGAACTTCCGGGTTGACGTGAGGCAATAGTAACATTTACGTTTCCGTCCTCGTCGGTTGCGAAGTAATCTTTTGAGCCGACCATTGCCAAAATTTCTCCGGTTCCCGGCCGGGTGACGATGGTGGCACCGTTCCCGACTTTTTGTTTTTTAAGTTTGCCGACCTCCGTGGCGACTGCAAGTTGGGCGAAATTTTGAATATCGAGATCAAGTGTCGTGTACACCCTAAGACCTCCTTGTTCCACTGTTTTATCCCCGTATTTGTTGGCAAGTTGCTCCTTAATCCAAAGAGCAAAATGGGGGGCTTGTGGAGGGTTAATTGACGCATAAGTTAGAGGTTCTTTATCGGCTTTATCTGAATCATCCTGAGTAATATATTTATTGGCAACCATTTGTTTAAGTACTTCTTCCTGACGGCTTTTTGCAAGTTCCGGATGAGCCCCAAACGGAGAATAAGTAGAAGGTCTTTGAGGTAGCCCTGCCAAAAGTGCCGATTGGGCGAGACTAAGATCTTTTACAGGTTTTCCAAAATAGGTTTCGCTGGCTGTTTCAACTCCGTATGAGGTTCCTCCATAGGGTATGGCATTTAGATACATTTCCAAGATTTGATTTTTTGAATAGATTCCTTCCACAATCATAGTTAAAACTAGTTCCTGGGCTTTGCGCCGGATTGTTCTCTCGTCGGTCAGAAGTGAATTTTTAATCAATTGTTGGGTAATAGTAGAACCGCCCTGAAGCTCATGTTTGAAAATGGTATTAAAAATCGCACGAATAATTCCCGTATATGAAAGTCCCTGGTGTTTATAAAAGTCCTTGTCTTCAATCGATATTGTCGCCTCTTTCATGTATTCGGGTACTTCACTGAGTTTAATAGGAGTCCTTTTCTTATCGGTATATATTTCGTAGATAAGTTTCCCGTTCCGGTCAAAAATTTTTGTTGAGACGGGAATGGGGGCTGAGGACAGACGAGTTGGTAGGGGAATACCCCAAAAGAGGTAAACCCCTACAACAAATACGATTCCCCAATAAATTAGTCCTTTTACACCCTTTTTTGTTGTATAAAGTGGCCTAAGTTTGGAGGTGATTCGGAAAAATACTTTTTTCTTTTTTTTCATAAGGAAGGGAGATTATACTGCATATTAAGTATACCGCAAATTTTTTTGGTACAATTAACTTCGGATGGAAACGATTGAACAGCTTGAAAAAAGACCTTGGTGGGGCTACCTGGGCAGCGATCTTCAAAAACTTCTGGCAACCTCCGAATTTATTTACAGAGCCGTTGAGAGTTGGGGAGTAGATTTACCGGGTGGGAAAAGGGAATTTAGTGATTATTCGTTTGTTGTTTTTCCTGCGGCAAAAGCCTATGAAGGATTTTTAAAAAAGCTTTTTTTTGACTTGAATTTTATTACGGAAGAAGATTATTATGGCAAACACTTTAGAATCGGAAAAGCTTTAAACCCGTCCCTGCCCAAGGAGCTCAGGCGTGTCGGGGTATACGACAAAATAGTTCAACATTGCCAAGGGGAGGGCCTTGCCGAAAAACTTTGGGATGCTTGGAGACTCTCGAGAAATCTGACTTTCCATTGGTTTCCTAATGAAAAAAACGCAGTTACCCTTCCCGAGGCGGGGGAGCGGGTTGAGATGATAATTGATGCGATTGATCAGTCGTTTAAAGAGTGTAATATTAAGTAATAAAGAAAATGGTAGCCAAAACTACGTTAGTAAAAAATGTCACCATTTACTCCGTTTATCTTATTTTGATTTGGGCGTTTTACCGCTTCCTTTTTCAGTTGCCTGACCAGGTAGAAGAGCTCGTTGTTAAACCTATTCTGTGGCTTACGCCCCTTTTCTGGTTCCTCAGAAAAGAGGGATTTGGCATTTCTTCGTTGGGGATCACACTAAAGAACCTGTTTCCCGCAATTTACCTTTCGCTCGGTTTGGGATTAATTTTCGTTGGCGAAGGGCTTCTAACCAACTTTCTAAAATACGGAGGGTTTAATTTTGGAGCTAATTTAGGAAGCACCCCTTTTATGATTTCCCTTGGACTTTCTTTCATTACGGCATTTTCAGAAGAGACCGCATTCAGAGGATATATTTTTAGTAGACTTTTGCTTTCCCTAAAAAGCGAGTTGAGTGCCAACATCATCCAAACCCTTCTTTGGACGGCGATTCATATCCCTATAGCCTTCTTTGTCTGGGATTATACGCTACCGCAGGGAATAATTTACCTTTTCCTAACAGCAGTTTTTGGGATGGGCTCAGCATTTATTTTCGGCAGAACCAAAAATATCACAGGGCCGGTCTTGCTGCACGTCCTTTGGGAGTGGCCGATAATCCTTTTTCGTTGACTTGACTTCATTTGAGTGCGGAATTACCATAGTACTTACCCGATGCTGAAAAAGATTTTACTCAATTTGTCCGTTTCTGTCTTTGCTTTTGCCATTCTTTCCATTTCGATTTTGCAATCAACATCAATCTATTATTCATTTACAGCCCAGATCTCCCAGCCTTCCGTTTTAGGAGCCGAAGCCCCCGAGATTAACTATCAAATGCCCTATCAAGGGAAGGTTTTACCTGATAACCCCCTTTGGGTTTTTAAGGCCGCAAGGGATAAGCTTTGGTATTTGATCACATCATCACCTCTCAAAAAGGCAGAATTAGCACTTTTGTTTTCTGACAAAAGGCTTGTATCCGCTCAAACTCTTTTTGAAAAAAAGAAGCCCGATATTGCGATTTCCACTTTAGCCAAAGGGGAAAAATATTTGGAAGTTGCCGTCGCCCAGGAGGCAATCGCCAGATCGCAAGGATATGACACTTCGACTTTTTTGGAAAGACTGGCCGTGGCGTCCCTTAAACATAGACAAATGATAATGGGTTTGATACCTTTGGTACCGGATGACGGTAAACCGTTTGTAATAAAAACTGAAGATTACTCAAAAAACTCCTACAAAGCCGCGAAAGAGGCTTTAAACTCCAGGGGATTACCTGCTCCAATTGATCCGTTTAATGGGGATTAATTGAATAAATTGTTGCACTTTTTTGTGCTTGTTTCGGTACCTCTTCAATTTAGCGTTTTTCGATTACCGCAAAAACTACAGGAATTATTAAAATTTCAAGCACGCCGCGTGCGTAAGGTGATATATTTTGTATAAAAACTTACTAGTTGACAGACCAGAGGTAGTGTTTGACAATCATTGTCATCACTAGTTGTAGAGTTTTTATTTTACATTCGTGAAACAATATGAAATGTCCTTTTTGCGGCGCTGCTAACGTAAGTGTTCTAGAAAGCAGAACCGTAAATGACGGAGTTTCAATCAGGAGGCGCAGAGAATGCGGAAAGTGCGATAAGCGTTTTACTACGATAGAGGAGGTTAAAAGAAGTTTTCTTTGGGTGATCAAGAAGGACGGCAGACGCGAGGTGTTTGACAAGGAGAAGGTGAAAAGGGGAATACTTAGAGCTATCGAGAAACGTCCGGTTTCACTAGATCTGGTTGACGACATCACCGACGCTGTTGAAATGGAGATGTTGAGAAGTGATAAGCAGGAAATACCGACCCGCGTTATCGGAAACGCTGTACTTAAAAGGTTGAAGAAAATTGATAAAGTGGCCTGGCTCAGGTTTGCAAGTGTTTATCTGGAATTTGAAGACTTAAGCGACTTTGAGAAATTAATCTAATATGGAACTACAAACTACAAAAAAATCTGCTAGAACAAGAAAAAGGAAATTCGTATACAAAAACGGCGAAACCAGGATATTGATGAATGATCTGATTGCTCCTTCCTATGAAGAAATAATGACCGAGATAAAGAAAAAGGTAGGAGGGAGACCCGAAATAGACACAAACCTATCGAAAGGACAGTGGACCGAACAGGCCCTCAAAGTTCTTGATGAAAGATACCTCGTCAAGAATGACAATTTGGAAGCCATTGAGACTCCTGAAGAAATGGTTTGGAGGGTTTCCTGGGAGATTGCCTCAGCGGAAGGACGATGGGGAGCCAAGAGGAAAGAGGTGGAGGTCCGTGCCAGGGAGTTTTACGAACTTATGATTTCCAGAGAGTTCTTGCCCAATTCGCCAACCCTGATGAATGCGGGTACTGGCAACGGACTTCAGTATTCCGCCTGCTTTGTTTTACCGGTTGAGGATTCCATGGAGGGAATTTTTGACGCCCTAAAATATCAGGCGATAATCCATAAAACCGGAGGCGGGACAGGATTTTCTTTCACCAGGCTTAGACCGAATGGGTCCATAGTCAAAACTTCTTCGGGTACCGCTTCGGGTCCGGTATCGTTCATGAGGATTTTTGATGCGGCGACCAATGAAGTTAAACAGGGGGGCAAAAGAAGAGGAGCGAATATGGGGATAATACGCGTAGATCATCCCGATATTTTGGAGTTTATCCATTGTAAGGAGGAAGGTGGCATAACCAATTTTAATATTTCTGTTGCCGTTACTGACAAATTTATTGATGCTTATTATAAAGACGCGGACTATGAACTCATTAGTCCCAAAACAAAGCAGGTTACGGGAGTACTTTCGGCTAGAAAAGTCTTTGATGAAATCGCCGACGGGGCCTGGGGGACGGGCGACCCCGGACTTATTTTTATAGACAGGATTAATGCAAGTACTGCCAACCCGGTTCCCGCCTTAGGTCCCATTGAATCTACCAACCCATGCGGTGAGCAGCCCCTTTATCCTTTTGACGCATGCAACCTCGGAAGCATTTTCCTGACCTACTTCGTCAAGGAGGTTAACGGCAAAAAAGATGTTGATTGGGCAAAACTCAAGAAAGTAACCCATCAGGCGGTTAGGTTTTTGGATGATGTAATAGAGGTCAATCCCTATCCGCTGTCCCAGATTCGGAAAACCGTTTTTAATAGCAGACGCATTGGTCTGGGAGTGGGGGGATGGGCAGATATGCTAGTAAGTCTCGGGATTCCTTATGACAGCGATGAAGCAATGGGACTTGGTGAAAAAATTATGAAGACCATTCAAAAAGAAGCCGTAGAGGAATCAAGAAATTTGGCAAAAGTACGGGGACCTTTTCTTCTCTGGCCGGTATCTATATACAGGGAAGAAGCTCCCAGAAGGAATTCGACTGTCACTACAATCGCTCCCACGGGCACAATTTCAATAATTGCCGGGGCAAGTAGCGGAATAGAGCCTATGTTTGCAATCGCATACCAACACATTGTCAAAGATAAACACCTTGATAGAAAAATGTCGTTTATAAATCCGGAATTTGAGAAAGTTGCCCGATCGAGAGGTTTTTGGTCTGACGCTCTCATGGCAAAGGTTGCCGAAAAAGGAGTTATCCGTGACATAGAAGAAATTCCGGAAGATGTCAGGAAGGTTTTTGGCACGGCTCACGAGGTGGATATCGAATGGCATATCAAGACGCAGTCGGTTTTCCAGAAACATACGGAGAATGCGGTAAGTAAAACCATTAATCTCAGGCATGATGCGACAGTCGACGATGTTAAAAAAGCATATCTTTTGGCTTGGGAGACGAATTGCAAAGGAATTACGATTTTCAGGGATGGGAGTAAGAGTGCCCAGGTATTAAACCTTGGGGTAAGCGAGAAAACAAAGACAAGTGATTCTCCGGTGCAGACCCAACTGATTCAAGAAAGACCCATCAGGGTAGATGGAGCTACCTATAAAATTGCTACACCTCTGGGAAGTGCTTTCATCACAGTTAACCAGGATCCCGGCGGAAACCCTTTTGAAGTTTTTATTACAATCGGAAAGGCGGGGAGCGAGGTTGCGGCAATGGCGGAGGCACTTGGGCGAATGATTTCAACGACACTTAGGTTCGGCAATCATCTTCCTCCCCGTGAGCGGGCGAGGGAGATAGTCGAACAATTGAGGGGCATCGGGGGAAGTCGTTCGGTAGGATTCGGTCCTAATAAAATAAGATCCTTGCCGGATGCAGTCGCCAAGGCACTTTCTCTCCACTTTGGATTTGTAGGCAATGGAGACCACCAAGTACCTCTACAAGTTCATATTGAAGAAACTCCGGTAGAAGCAGAAACGGAAAAGGTTGGTGACATCTGCCCTTCCTGCGGCAGCCCGGCTCTGGTTTACGAAGAGGGCTGTGCCAAGTGTCATGCGTGCGGGCACTCAGAGTGTTAAAATGGAGCCAAATGTCCATTGTTACAAAAACGGGTGACAAGGGGGAAACAGGGCTTTTTTCCCCCAATAGGTCAAAAAAAATTCGGGTAAGTAAGTCTTCTTTGAGAATTGAGTCAATCGGTTCAATCGATGAAGCAAATACTTCTCTTGGTTTGGCCGCCTCCTTCATCAAAGACAAAAAATTAAGAAAAAAAATAACTGATACTCAAAAACATCTCTTTGAAGTGGGGGCGGTTTTGGCGGGGGCAAAAATCAAGTTGGATAGGCAACTACCTCAAAAGATGGAAAAGGATATTGGCGAAATGGATAAACGGCTAACAAAATTAACACACTTTATTCTTCCGGGGGGAGGACAAGCGGGAAGCTTTCTTTTTTTAGCCAGAACTTTTATTAGACGTGCCGAAAGAAGAGCGGTCGGACTTTCGAAGAAGGAAAAGGTTCCCGCCGAAATATTGATTTATCTTAACAGACTTTCCGATTACGTTTATACTTTGGCAAGGTATTCAAACTTCAAGGAGGGAATGAAAGAAGAGGCTTGGAGCAGGTAGTTAACTGATATACAATGGCTGTATATGGCGTCTACACCCGAAATTCCAGGGCCTGAACCTCAGGTAGAGGAAATTAAAGAGGCTGAGTTTATTGTTCCAGAAACTCTAAGCCTGTCAGGAGTTAAGGTGGTCCAAAAAAACTTTACGGCGCAGGTAAAAGGGGATAAAGGGCAACCCTTAATTCAGACTCCTCCGAGTCAGGTGATTACAGTCCAGCCTCCGGCTGACGCAAAAACTCTTACGACCTGGTCAAAAGGGTCGATTGAGTCGTCCCTGACCTGGCTGGGAATGTTTTGGATCAGGGTTATAAAAAGAGCGGTGTATTTTGGTTGGCGGATATTGGGAAAGACTTAAGAATATGTTGTTTGATTCGTTTAATTTTACCGGCATAATAGTCGCAGCGGTTTTAATAGCCATATCGATTTTTTTGCTTGTTGCTTTGGGCTATGCCGTTTTTATTTACTTCAGGAATCGGGGTAGAGAAGCAAGTTCGATCGACTCGGTTCTCCTCCAGGTGGCGGTTCCCAGAAACAACGAAACAAAAATAGACGTTATGGAGCAGCTCTTTTCCTCACTTTATTCAATGAAAAAAGGAGGATGGAAGCAAAAATTATCTATCCAACCGACAATTTCTTTTGAGATAGTTGCCAAACAGGAAGATATACGATTTTACGTTTGGGCGCCAAAAAAAATTAAGGACCTGATAGAAAAACAAATAAACGGTGCTTATGCGGATGCGGAAATTATCGAAGTAGACGAGTACAACGTTTTCAATGGCGAAGGGCGTGTTGCTTACAAGTCTTTTCAACTAGGGAAAAGTAATTTTTACCCGCTTAAAACCTTTAAGGATTTGGCGACCGATCCAATGCTTGGTATTACCTCGGCTCTTGCCAAAATGGGTCAAGGTGAGGCGGCCGTAATACAAATTCTGATTTCTCCTGCAGAAAGCGACTGGCAAAAACAAGGGAGCAGATTTATCGGAGACATCAAAAAGCAGGAGAGCGATCCGGAAAAAGCAAAGTTTTCTACTTCAGCAAAAACCCTGGAGGCCATTGAAGCGAAAATAAGTAAACCCGGATTTGAAACCTCAATCCGCGTCATTGCCGTATCAGAGAACGAAGAGTCTGCAAAAAGTCACGTAGCTAACATTGGCAGCTCTCTGGCTCAATTTGCGGGGGAACTGAATAATCTAAAAAGCCGCAAAGTTTATAACAAAGCGTCTTTTATGGAAGATTTCCTTTACAGGTATCAACCGATGTTTAACATTTTTGGCAATCACGTCTCGATCCTGAATTCTGAAGAGTTGGCAACCATTTTTCATTTTCCCAATAAGCAAATCACAACGCCGCATCTTTTTTGGCTGAATTCAAAGACCGCCCCCGCCCCGAGTCAAATTCCTTCCGAAGGGCTTTATCTGGGACTTAGCGCCTATAGGGGAATTAAAAGACAGGTTTATATCGGCAACGAAGACCGCATGAGACACGTTTATGTTATTGGAAAAACCGGAACCGGAAAATCTGAATTTCTTAAAGGTTTGATCCTGCAAGATATAAGGGAAGGGAAAGGACTTTGCTTTATGGATCCCCATGGAGACGCCATTGAAGATATCCTGAAACTTATCCCTCCGGAACGCGCTGAAGATGTAATTTACTTTAACCCCAGTGACACGGAACGCCCTTTGGGGCTTAATCTTCTTGAGGCTAAGACTGAAGATGAAAAACATTTTGCCGCCACGGCAGTAATTAACATGATGTACAAACTTTTTGATCCGTATAAAACCGGAATAGTGGGACCCCGTTTTGAACATGCGGTCAGAAACGCGATGCTTACCGCAATGTATGAACCGGGAAGCACATTCGTGGAAATTATGAGAATTTTGACCGATGCCAGATTTGTCCAGGAGCTTTTGCCAAAGGTGCAGGACCCGATTATCAGAAGATATTGGACAGATCAAATCGCCCAGACGTCAGACTTCCACAAGTCTGAGGTATTGGATTACATTACTTCAAAATTTGGGCGGTTTGTTACAAATAAACTTATCAGAAACATCATCGGACAGTCCCAAAGCTCATTTGATTTAAGGCGTGTTATGGACGAAGGCAAGATTTTGCTTATCAACCTGGCAAAAGGAAGCCTGGGAGAGGAAAACAGCAACTTTTTGGGATTGATACTCGTTCCCCGTGTTTTGATGGCCGCTATGAGCAGGGTAGATGTGGACATGGATAAAAGGCGTGATTTTTACTTCTATGTCGATGAGTTTCAGAACTTTGCTACGCCCGACTTTGCCGTAATTTTAAGCGAGGCCAGAAAATACCGCCTGGGACTTTGTGTCGCGAATCAGTTTATAGGACAGGTTGAAGAAGAAGTCAAAAACGCCGTATTTGGAAATGTCGGAACGATTGTTGCTTATAGAGTAGGGGTCAGTGACGCAGGTTATCTTGCCCACGAATTTACTCCAGTTTTTGGCGAAGACGATTTACTAAATGTCGAAAGGTATCATGCCTACGTTAAAACGATTGTAAATAATGAACCGGTTCCTCCGTTTTCCCTTGATACGACCAAAGACTTAAGCAAAATTAAGGCCATGGAGTCCCCGAGAATTGCTGAAATTATTAAAGAAATGAGCAGACTTAAGTATGGGCGGGACGAAAAACTAGTTGAGGCGGAGATTGCAAGGAGGGCAAAGCTCTGATATTCTTCAAACTATGAATATCGGAGTGATAGGCTACGGGTATGTGGGGCGGGCAACGGGGGAGGGATTCGCGGATAACCCCGAAAATAAAATCTTCTGGTTTGACAAATTTAAAGAAAGTCCAAATACTCTTGACGAAGTGATCGATGAGGGCGATTTTATTTTTATCGCAGTTCCCACACCGATTTTTGAGGATTACTCCGGAATGGATATGAGTATTGTTGAAGAGGTGGTTGGACAAGTGGCTCCAAAAATCTCGGGAACGGACAAAATTTTAATCATCAAATCGACGTCTCTTCCCGGAACTACGAAAAGAATGTCGGCAAAATTTCCCGGGGTTAATTTTGTAATGAACCCCGAATTTTTAACCCAGGAAAACGCGAATGCGGATTTTCTTACACCATTTCGGACGGTGATTGGTTGCGACAATTCCGATGTGGGTTTTAGAGTACGGAAACTCTACGAAACCATTCTTCCTAAAGACCAGCCTTATTACATCGTTAGCTCAACGAGCGCCGAACTTATCAAGTATATGAGCAATCTCATCCTGGCTTCGAAGGTCCTCCTGGCAAATGAGTTTTATGATATTGCCCAGAAAGTTGGAGCCAATTATTTAGATGTTCGGGCAGCGGTTGAGGCAGATCCAAGGATAGGCAGACACCTGGGAGTACCCGGACCGGATGGAGATAGAGGATTTGGGGGAGCGTGTTTCCCAAAGGATATGGTGGGAATACTTGGCCTTTCCAAAGATTTGGGAGTTGATGTATCCGCGCTTGATGCGGTTTGGAAGAAAAACCTTAAAATCAGGAAAAATAGAGACTGGGAGGCAATGCCTCAGGCCTTCAAAAAGAAAAAGTAACTTCAAATTTGTGGGCTCGCATGGAATCGAACCATGGCATCGACTTTATAAGAGTCGTGTCCTACCATTAAACGACAAGCCCAATCAGTTAGCTACGACGTATTATAGCAAAGAAGCTTTTTACAACTCTATGAGGGTCTGCTTTTTGCCGGGCTCGGTTATTTGGGCAAGCTCTAAGTACCTTTCGGTTGTAGAGAGGCGCTTGTGGCCCGACACCTGGGAAAGAAGAACAATATCAACTTCGGCTTTCAAATTTTCAACAATGAATGTGGTCCTAAGATCGTTTACCGAATAGTTGGGAAGTTCCGCTTTTTGGATATATCTTGCGATAGAAGCCCTGATATTTCTGACTGCCAAGGGCTTGCCGTTTTTACTGATAAATACATAAGGGGAGTCGGCTTTAGGCCTGATTGTCATATATGAGGCTAAAACGTCCGCGGCCGGTTTATTGAGAGGAACATTCCTCTCCGGCTGAGTGGCATAGGCTTCAATTTTTAAGGAATCCTTACTCACATTAGCAGTTTTAAGACCGGCAACTTCAGAAATCCTAAGCCCGGTTTGTAGGATAAGCTCGATTATTGCGGCGATTCTGATATCACTTCTGACTACATCTCTCAGGGCTCTATATTCCATCTGAGAAAGGAACTTGGGAAGGGTATTTTCAATTTTAGGGTGGGCAACTGAGGCTGAAACGTCGGAAGTAATGATATTTTCAGCAATCATCCACCTAAAGAATGTTTTAACGGCGTTTAGCTTTCTACTTACCGACTTTGGGGTGTATTTGTCGGCCAGCAGAGTGTCGCGGAAGGAATCAAGGTCATCAGGACGAACCTGCTCCGGAAGAACTCTCTGCCTTTTAATCAGGAACTCCACGAGCTGTTCTAGGTCGCTTCTATAGGCGAGAACGGTAGCAGGAGAACGCCCCTTTGCCTTAAGGGATTCGATGAACTTGGGGAACAGGTTTTTGATCGGCTCTTGTGTCATAATAATATGATTTGATGCAGGATAATCTACCCAATTGCCATGCAATTATAGCCGAAATTAGGAAGATGTCAACGTATTACAGGATGATAAAATGAAAATTATAGAATATGTCAAAATTAAGGCTAAAACCCTGCTGGGGATCGCTACTTGGGTATTGGCGCTTCTTTTGCTCGTCTCAACCGTTAGGAATATAGGAAGAGTGAGGGGTATCAATAGCGCCGTGCAGGAGGAAAAACAGAAGGTGGAAAAAATGAAGGACGAAAACGCCGCACTTGAAGCGCAAATCGCCCAGACTCAAGGATCGGCTTTCATCGAGAAACAGATTCGGGATAAACTTGGTCTTGCCAAAGAGGGTGAAGCGATTGTGGTTTTACCGGACGTTGAAATACTCAGAAAGCTTGCTCCCCAGACGACGGTTGAACAAAACTCGCTTCCGGATCCCAATTGGAGGAAGTGGCTGAAGCTGTTTATATGATATAATCAGTCGTTCATCTATATGCGGGGTAGTGTACGGCTGCACGTGAGGCTCATAATCTCGCAGGCTGGGTTCAACTCCCAGCCCCGCAACACGGTTTGGAGCTATTTCGAGGAGCCGGCGTAGCTCAGTGGTAGTAGCGAACGTTTCATAAGCGTTAGGTCACAGGTTCGATCCCTGTCGCCGGCACAGATCCGCCTTTTTGGCGGATTTTTTGTTAGAATACAGATATGACAAGAAAACGAGTATTTTCCGGCACCAGAGCCACAGGCGGGCTCCACCTGGGCAACTATTTGGGTGCAGTCAAGGGTTATTTGGAACTTTCCAACGATCCCGGGTACGAAACCATTTACATGGTTATGGATTTGCATGCCATAACGACCCCATTTGATAAGGATAAATTGGCTGAGAATACTAGAAACGTGGTTTTGGATTATCTGGCCTGCGGGCTCGATCCGGAAAAATCCATTATTACGGTCCAGTCTCTTGTCCCCGAACACACATACTTGGCTCACATCCTTTCCGCTGAAATATCAGTTGCCAGGATGCAGCATCTACCGACTTTCAAAGAAAAAGTGGCTCAACATCCCGATAACGTAACCATGGCACTTCTTAATTATCCGGTTCTCATGGCAGCTGATATTCTCCTTTATAAAGCAAGTCTTGTTCCTGTGGGGGTTGATCAGGAGCCGCATCTGGAGGTTGCACGCGAAATCGCCAGAAAAATGAATCAAAAGTACGGCACCGATTTTCCGGAACCAAAAAGATTTGCAACAAAGGGTGAATATGTGCCTTCCCTGACGGGGGAGGGGAAAATGAGTAAAACCGTGGAGGGGAGTTTTATCAACCTTACCGACAGTTTGGAAATGATAAAAAAGAAGCTTTCAGGCGCTCCGACAGATTCTGGCAAAGGCGATAAAGTTCCCGAAAAAGGAGGAGTAGCTAATCTTTTGCAGTTGGTTGAACTTTTCGAAGGTTCCGATAAAAGAAAAACTTTCGAGTCGGAATATTTAGGCGCGGGGGTCAGATATGATGAACTTAAATCCGATTTGGCCGAGGCAATCTACAATGAGCTTAAGCCGATTCAGGAACAAAGGGAAAAATACAAGAATAACCCCGTTTTGGTTGATAAAATAATTAAGGAAGGGGCAGAAAAAGCAAGTCAAATTGCCAAACAGACCATTAAAGAGGTAAAAGAGGAAATGGGATTTATTTAAAAATGGACACTATTCCGTTCGACGATTTTTCGAAAGTTGACATTAGAATAGGCACGGTTACTAAGGCCGACGTTCCGGAATGGAGTCACTGGGTCATAAGATTGGAAGTTGATTTGGGGCCGGAGATCGGTAAAAAGAAGGCATTTTCCGGAATAATGAAGTTTTTTAAGCCGGATGATCTTGAAGGGAAACAGTTCCCGTTTGTGGTAAACCTCGAACCTAAAAAAATCGGTCCCGAGCGTGAACTGTCGGAGGCAATGATGATCATGGCGGTTCCCAAGGAAGATGAAGAAACTCCCACGGTTCTTTTTAAGCTTCAAAAAAAAGTTCCCAATGGGACAAAAGTGAGGTAATGGTGTAAAATTGACGTTCTTATGGATCCAAGAAAGATATTTAATCAAAACTCAGGTAAAAAAAATGCCAAAGGAAAGAAACAGTTCCAGTTTAAACTGAAAGTCAACCTTTGGACGGTCGCTCTTACATTTTTAGTTATATTTTTCGTAATTCCAGGCATCATTGCGGCTTTTCAAACCATTGGCACCTCCAATAATGAAAATATTTCCCAAATCCTGACCGACATCAAAGCCGGTAAGGTGGATAAAGTAACGGTAGATAGCACAAAACTTATCGTGACTTACAAAGATGGCGGCATAAAGCTTTCAACCAAGGAGGATGGTGAAAGCTTTTCAGAGGTTCTGAAAAACTCAGGAATTGATCCCGCCGGTGTAAATTATGAGGTTGTGGACCAGTCACTCTCGAAAGTTATGGGGAACGTTTTGGGTATAGTTTTGCCGATACTTCTAATGGTGGGTTTCTTCTACTTCATCCTGAAAGCTCAGAATAAAGGGGCGCAAGATATTTTTTCCTTCGGAAGAAGTAGAGCCAAAGTGTTTGCCAAAGGAAGACAAAATATTACTTTTGCTGATGTTGCCGGGGTAGATGAGGCTAAAAAAGAACTTGAGGAACTTGTGGATTTTCTGAAAAACCCGGCAAAATACAGAAAAATAGGAGCCAGGACTCCCAAAGGAGCACTTCTTGTGGGCCCATCCGGGGTAGGTAAAACTCTTTTGGCAAAAGCCGTTGCGGGGGAAGCTGGGGTGCCGTTTTTCTCCATGGCGGGAAGCGAATTCATGGAAATGTTGGTTGGAGTTGGGGCATCCCGTGCCCGTGATCTTTTCGCTCAAGCCAAAGCTTCCGCCCCTTCAATTATTTTTATTGATGAAATTGACGCAATCGGACGCCAAAGGGGGAAGGGTCTTATGGGGGGGCATGATGAAAGAGAGCAGACACTGAATCAAATTTTGGTTGAAATGGACGGCTTTACCCCAAATGACAACGTAATTGTTATCGCCGCTACAAATAGGGGGGATCTCCTTGATCCGGCCCTTCTTAGACCGGGAAGATTCGACAGAAGGATTATTCTTGACATGCCGGATAAAGAAGGAAGGCTGGCTATCCTTTACATCCATGCCCGTGGTAAGAAATTTGCGAAGGGAGTAGATTGGAGCAAGATTGCCGACAGAACGGTAGGTTTCTCAGGTGCCGATCTTGAAAACATGCTTAATGAAGCTGCGATCGGTGCTGCGAGAGACAATAATAGCCAAATTTCGATGGCGGACCTGGAGGAAAGTGCTACCAAAGTCAAACTGGGTCCTGCCAAAAAGAGACTCCAAAGCGATGAGGATAAAAAACTCACCGCCTACCACGAAGCAGGACATGCGATCGTCACACACTTTCTTAAGAGGATGGACCCGGTTCATAGGATTTCAATCGTCGCCCGGGGAATGAGTTTGGGGCACACTTTAATTCCTCCTGCAGGGGATAGAACCCATGAGACCAAATCGCGCCTATTAGAACAGATCGTAGCGATGCTTGGCGGGCGTGCCGCTGAGGAGGTAGTTTTTAATGAAATGACCAGTGGTGCCGCCAATGACATTGCCCAAGCCACAAAAATTGCCAGGGCCATGGTTGTCGAATTCGGGATGAGTGATCTGGGACCGATTAACCTGGGGCCCGATATGGGTCTGGGGGATTTTGGCCAGATGGAATGGTATGAGCAGGCTCAAAATTCACCCGTTTTCATGGAGAAAATTGATGCTGAAACTAAAAGCTTGCTAGATTCCGGCTACAAGGCCGCAGTAAAACTTGTAAAAGAGAAAAGAAAATTATTGGACAAGATCAGTAACGCCCTACTTGAAAAGGAAACACTCGACCGCGACGATTTTGAAAAGATTGTAGGTGTTAAAAAAGTTGTATAATCCGCTTTATGGTGGAGAGATTGGGTAGTATTAGCGCTTCTTCGATCAGATTTCATCACCTCGGACTTTGGGGTGTCGTCCGAAATAGCCAAAGTGTATAGGGAAGTCTGAACTCTCCGTAATTAATACTTCTGGTACAATACACTTGTGGGAAAACTAGTCCTAATTGACGGAAACGCGATTCTTCACAGAGCTTTCCATGCAATGCCGCCGCTTACTACAAAAAGCGGAGAGCCGATAAATGCCGTTTATGGGCTTGTATCAATGTTTCTTAGGGCAATCCAGGATCTGGTACCTGATTCGATTGCCGTTGCCTTTGATGAAAAGGAGCCGACCTTCCGTCATAAGGAGTTCGGAAAATATCAATCTCAAAGGCCTCCCACCGCAGACGAACTTTCTTCCCAGTTTGAAAAAGCCAGAGATTTTTTTAAAGCCGTTTATGTTCCAATTTACTCAATGCCTGGGTTTGAGGCCGATGATGTAATCGGCACGATTGCCGACCATGTGGTAGAGGGTAAAGGGCGAGGATTAAAAGAGGTAATCATAATAACGGGTGACAGAGACATTTTGCAACTGGTTGATGACAAAAAGAACATTAAACTATATATGCCGGTTGCCGGACTTACCAATGCTAAGCTTTATGGTGAGAAAGAGGCGAAGGAACGGATGGGTGTTCCTGCCGATAAAATTCCGGATTATAAAGCATTGGTCGGCGACCCGTCCGATAACTACCCCGGAGTTGCGGGAATCGGTCCGGTAACGGCAGAGAAGCTTTTAGAAAAGTATGACAGTATTGATCATATTTATGCTCATTTAACCGATATAGAGCCAAATATACGGCAAAAATTGGTGGCCAAGAAAGATGATGCAAAACTATTTCATAGGTTGGCTACTATCGTGAGAGATGTCCCTTTAGAAGTTAATTACAAAGACATGGAAAACTGGAAAATTGACAATCCTGACGTTATTAAACTTTTCCAGGAATTCGGTTTTAAGACTCTAACCGAAAGAATTCAAAAGGTTGGCAAAGAAATTGAAGGACGTAAACAGACGACACTTTTTTAAATGGTAAAAATTGCGTTAGTACACGATTACTTTAAGGAATTTGGGGGAGCAGAGAGAGTCCTTTTAACTCTCTCGGAGATGTTTCCCGATGCTCCTATTTATACCGCGTTCAAAGTTAAAGGATCTACTGCTGATAAACAATTTAAAAATAAAAAAATAATTGAGAGCAAGTTTGCGCCGATTCTTAAAATCGGCAATCTTTATTCGCCTTTGAGGTTCTTGATCCCTGCAATTTGGGGCAGCTTCGATTTATCTTCATACGACCTGGTTATAGTTTCGTCGAGCTGGTATATAACCAGGGGTTTTAAGGTTGGGCCAAAAACCAAAGTGGTTGATTATTGCCACACGCCTCCGAGGTGGCTTTATGGGTATGAAATGTCCGTTGGTTTTACAAAATACTGGCCGGTAAAAATATATTCGGCGATTGTCGGGCATTTTATGAGAATGTATGATTTTGAAACCGCTCAAAAAGTAAATTACTTCATAGCAAACTCTAAAAATATTCAGGCGAGGATTGAAAAATTTTACAGAAGAGATTCAACCGTAATTTACCCACCGATTGAGGTAAAAGAAATTGAAAATATTACAGCAAATCTTAAAAAAAATAATTATTTTGTTATGGTTTCCAGGCTGGTGGGTGCCAAGGGTTTGGAGGAAGTCTCAAAACTTGCCAAGAAGATGAAATTCGAACTCCGAATTGTCGGGGAGTCACATGGGTTTTCCGATGTTGAGAGCAAATTGCGAAAACTTTCGGGTGGAAATATTAAACTTTTGGGAAGGCTTGAAGACCCAGAACTCTATAAAGTATTAGGGAGAGCAAAAGGATTAATTGCACTAGCCAAAGATGAAGATTTTGGAATGACCGTAGTTGAGTCACAAGCCGCCGGAACCCCAGTCATTGCCTTTAACGGTGGGGGATTTAGAGAGTCTGTTACTGAAGGCGTAACGGGTGTACTTGTTGACGAAATATCAGAAAGCTCACTCGGGGAAGCGATCAAAAAAATCGAAAGAATTAAATGGAGAAAAGAGGCACTAATAGAAAACGCCCGTAGATTTTCAAAGGAAATATTTATTAAGAAGATGACTGCGTTTATCAATAAACATGCCTGAACTACCCGAAGTTGAAGCGATAAAATTACAATTAGGAAAATTCCTGAAGGGACATCAAATTGTTTCGGTTGAAGTCAAAAACCGAAAAACTTTTCAGGGAGACGAAGGTAAGATTATTGGCGGAAAAATAGCAGAGACCAGACGGTTTGGAAAAGTCTCGGTAATCGATCTTGATAACGGCTATTCGATACTTACACATGTCAAACTCACCGGGCAGTATATTTATACAGGTCCCCATCTTTTAAATCCTAAACCCCTGTCCTCGAAAGTAATCGGGGGGGTTCCCGGTCGACACACGATGGTTATTTTCCATCTGGATCACGATGGAAAACTTTATTACAACGACATTCGGCGTTTCGGCTGGATTCGTGTTGAAAAAACCGAGGACGTCGAGAATGAACCATTCATCAAAAAGCTTGGTCCTGAACCACCAGTCGTAAAAAAATTTACAGGAAAATTTTTAACTTTGAATCTGTTCAAGCAAATACTTTCCAAGTCAGGGCGTCCAATCAAATTGGTTCTTATTGATCAGGAGAGAATTGGGGGAGTGGGGAATATTTATGCCAATGATGCGCTCTGGCTTGCCAAAATAAATCCCAAAACTCCCGCGAAAGAACTGAATCAAAAATCTGTTAAGGATCTATATGAAGCGATAGTCTCCGTTCTTAAAGAGGGGATAAAGTATGGGGGCGCGTCTGAGCTGGCTTTTGTAACACCTGACGGCACCGAAGGAAAATATCAAAAACATACTTTAGCTTATGGTCGGCAGGGGGAGCCGTGCGAAAGATGCCACAAAGCCATAATCAAAAAGTTTTTCTTGGGGGGGCGCGGGACATACTTCTGCCCCAAATGTCAAAAGTGACATAATGGACTAATGGATATCGGACTAAACGAGCAAACTTATAAGACCATTGAGGCATTCGCGCTTTCCAGAATGTCTGACCTCAAATCTGTCAGTCATAATGACTATCATATTATCCGTGTTAAAGATAATGCCCTGAAAATCGCAAAGCTTTTGAGTGTTGAAGAAAGGATTGATAAAAACCTGCTTGCCGCAATCTGCCTTCTTCACGATATTACCTACAGCGTGAGAAAGCCGAATATCTACACATATATTTTTGAAGGCAGAATCGAACGGCGGATGATTCGCACGGCTTTGAAAAAATTTGATATTTCGGACGAGACGAAAGAAACTATGGTAGATGCGGTTTTCAGACATGCGCACAGCTTTCCTTTTAAGAAGTTGAATAAAGGACACAGCCTTTATGCCAAAATCCTTCAGGACGCGGACACCCTGGATTTTTTTGACAAAACCAGGATAAATTATTTCTTAATGACGGGGAATCATGGCTTTTTCAGAGGGATCAGAAAGAGTTTTATAAATGCGTTAATAAGATACGGAGTAAATAACCTTGGTGCATTTCTGAACTTCCCGATTTTGGCAAAAACTTTCTTTGAAAACCCTTCAATGAAGCTGAAAGAACAGTTCCATTACTATGAATACGGTGCGGGGAATCTAAAAACACTTCTTTTTTTGCCCGGCTATGCCGATAGCGGACTGATGTATCAAAAGTTGGGCAGAAGTTTGTCCAAGAACTACCGTGTAATTGCGCTAGATTTTCCGATGATTCATGACCCGGAAAAAATCTACGACCTTACCACGCTCACGGATTTTGTTGAAAGCTTTGTTAAAGAATTGGGATTGGACAACTTTACAATCGTGGGTTTTTCCTCATGCGGACTTGTTGCCGTTAATTACGCTTATAATAACCCCGGTAAGTTGAAAGAACTTATACTTCTAAACTCCGTACCGAGATTCATTTTGTCGAAGATCAACCGCAGGATTTACAAAATTCTTACTCCGTTTTTCTTGCTTAGGCCGGCACTTTTTATCTATTCGAGATTCAATACAACTAAGATCATCAGAAAGATTTTAAAACTACCTCATATATCCTCCTTTACCATAGACAGGATGAAAAGCTACTATTTTTCAGTTTTCGGCACAGCAGTGAATTTGATAGGTGAATCGATTTTGGTTAGATTCAAAAAGGTAAAAGTCCCGAAAAAAATAATCTTCTTTAAAGATGACACAATTATTCCCTGGGCACGCTACCAGCATTTTGTTGAAAAGCTTGATTGTGAGGTTGTCGTTTTTTCCGAAGGCTTACATGCAGACAAAAAAATTTACTGGGAAAAGCTAAAATCTCTTTGGTTGAAAGCCCCAAAAATAGAATACCAGGACGTCAATATTGAAAAAGGTAGATAAATTGTATTTAATTCAAAGTCATACGTGATCAAATCAATCAAAGTTCTGGGTTTTAGGAATTTTATAAAAGATATTTTTGAATTTTCGCCAAAAATAACTGTTATAGTGGGGCCCAACGCATCGGGCAAAACCAACATAATGGAGAGTGTATTTCTTCTCTCGACAGGTAGAAGCTTTAAGGCCAGGGTGGAGGAAGAGATGGTTAACTACGAAAAGGATCTGGCACGGGTTAAGGGAACATCTTCGGGGGGAACCGTCCTGGAGGCGGTAGTAACACGGGGGCTTATTGATATAGGAACCCAAAGACCCGAAAAAGTGGTGCGGAAGAAACTTTTGGTAAATGGACTACCAAAACGGTTGGTTGATTTTTCGGGAAACTTTAAAACCGTTCTTTTTGGCCCATGGGATATGGATCTTGTTACGGAATCACCGTCTCTCAGAAGAAAATTTTTGGATACTGTTATCTCGCAGGTTGATAGGGAATATAGAAGAAGCGTCCTTTCTTATGAAAAAGGCGTCAGGCAAAGAAATAGGCTTCTTTTCCGCATACGCGAGGAAGGGGTCTCCCGCAGCCAGCTTGTTTTTTGGAACCAGCTTCTTATTAAAAATGGTGACTATATTACGGTTAAGAGAGAAGAATTTATCGAATTTATAAATAAACTGCATGGCGTTAATAGCCAGGATTTTCAACTTGCCTATGACCGTTCGGTAATAAGCGAAGGACGGCTGGAGCAGTACAAAGAGGAAGAAGTAGCTGCCGCAACAACTTTAGTGGGGCCTCATAGGGATGATTTTATTTTCAAACTGGAAAATAGAGACCTTGCGGCATACGGAAGCCGTGGGGAGCAGAGAATGGGAATTTTGTGGCTAAAAATGGCAGAGCTTGCCTTTATTGAAGAAAAAACAGGGGAAAAACCAACTCTTCTTCTTGACGATATTTTTTCGGAACTTGACCACAAACACCGGGATATCGTGATGGGACTAACAAAGAATCAGCAAACTATTATTACGACAGCAGACCCTCACTTTATCGGTAATTTGAAAAAAGTGGAAAAAATTGAATTAACTGGTTAAAATGTCACCATGGATAGTAGGGCTGAATTAACACCGGAAGCTCTGGAGGAATATTTTAAATCGGATCTAAATAAAGCGCCATATGGCGTTCGGGAGAGGTATGACACACTTTTGCTGGATGAGCAATTAAAAAAAGCGAAGGAACGCCAAGGCAAGCCTCCCGGACCGATCCCCCTTGAGTCAAGAGAAAATTTTTTACGAATAGCTAAGGTTACAATGAGTATTGAAGATGCCCGTAGGGCGCTGAAGATGGAAAGAGATTGGGAAAGAGCCTCCCGCGGGGGACGGCCGCCCATCGGTGGTGCGGTCGATGATTAGTTTCTCCTTGTTTTTTCCGCAAAAAGTGCGTTAATATAAGGAAACATGTACGCTCCGAAGTATATAGTCTCCAATGCAGTCTTGAAAAACATTGGCTCAATTGAGGCCAGTAAGGAGGTTATTGAGAACGCCCCCTTGGTTCCTTCGTTTGCTAAGCAATTCCAGTCGGACGCTCAGATTCGCACGATTCATCACGGAACCCATATTGAGGGGAATGATCTGACTCTATTTCAAACCAAAAAAATTCTGGAAGGTCAGGAAGTTTATGCCAGGGCGCGTGACATTCAGGAGGTGGTTAACTATCGAAACGTAATGCAGCTACTCGATGAACTCGCAGTCAAAAGGGGAGGATATGACCCCGATATGCTTAAGGATATCCATAGGGCCACTGTTGACAGAATTATCATGCCCGAAAAGATCGGTGTTTTTAGGACTACCGAGGTTGTAATTAAGGAGGAAGGAACCGGCAAAATTATTTTTCAGCCGCCCCCTTCCCACGAAGTCCCGTTTCTTTTGGATGATTTCTTCGAGTGGCTAAACGACAGTGCGGCCCGCGAGACCCATGCGGTTATAAGGGCGGGGATTGCCCATTATGTATTGGTGGCGGTTCATCCTTTTGTGGAAGGCAACGGCAGAACCGTAAGAGCCTTTTGCTCCCTCATTTTAATGCGCGAGGGGTATGATATTAAGAAATTTTTCTCGCTTGAAGAACATTTTGATGGAGATCCGGCTTCCTACTACGAGGCGTTAAGCGCGGTAGACAGGCAATCTCCCAATATAGGAAGCCGCGAGGTTACCCCCTGGTTGGAATATTTTACCGGTGTGGTGGCAACCGAGCTAACCAAGATAAAAGACAAAGTCAGAAAGCTTTCGGTAGATTCCCGTCTCAGAGTCAAATTTGGAGAGCAGGTGGCCTTAACCGACAGGCAGATGCGTTTGATTGAATACATTTCTGATCAGGGATCCGGGGGGATGAATGAACTTAAAAAGGTACTTTCGATGGTTTCGGAAGATACAATATTAAGAGAACTCAGAGATTTACTGAACAAAGGGATTCTTAAAAAACAGGGAAGCACCAAGGCAAGTAAATATGTGATTACAAATAAATGAGCACGCTAGATCCGCAACTTTTGTACATGATCTTGGTTCTACCAAGCCTTTTTGGGCTAACCCTTCTTGGGGAAGGGGTGAGTAAGATTGTACATGAGGAACGGAACGGAATCATTTCCATGATTTTTGGTTTTATGTTTCTAGGAGCAGTCATCTTCACATATCTTTTCTTCTCCAGCTACCTGGTAACAAATGGCGGAACCTAAAAAGCTTCGCAATTCCGGGTAAAACGCAATATAATCTGAGTTGACATGAAGTTTAAGGAATTTGCCGTATATTTGGAAAGGCTGGAGGCAACTTCTTCACGGCTAGAAATTACCAGAATTTTATCCGGACTTTTTAAGAAGGCCGATGCTGACGAAATAGACAAAGTAGTCTACCTGTCTTTGGGAATTTTGGCCCCGAATTACGAAGGAGTCATTTTAAACCTTGCGGAAAAGATGATGATACGAACTCTTGCGAGGGCCTACGGAAAAGATGTGGGGGACGTCCTTAGTCTTTTTAAAAAAATCGGAGATATAGGATCGGTAGCGCAGGAGTTAAGCATAGAATATAAGGCAACGGGTGTAGCTCTATCTGTTACCGATGTTTATGAAAGACTTTTAGAAATTGCCAAAGACAGTGGGGAAGGCAGCCAGGACAGCAAAATTATAAAGATGGTGAGCTTGCTCAAAAACCTCGATCCGCTTTCAGCACGATTTACCGCCCGGATTCCGGTGGGAAGGCTCAGACTTGGTTTTTCGGAAAAGACCGTAATTGACGCCTTGGCGGAACACGATACAAAGACGCAAAAAGAGATTGAGGAAGCCTTTAATATCAGGCCCGATATCGGATATATTGCGAAATTGGTTAAAGGCGGAAACCCGAAAAGTGCAAAACCACAAGTTGGCGTGCCGGTGGTTCCGATGCTTGCACAACGCCTTAATTCAACCACTGAAATGATCAAAAAAATGGGGGAAGTTGCTGTCGAGCCTAAATTTGACGGACTCAGGATTTTTATCCACTACCGCAAAAAAGATGGTTTCCTCCGGATTTTTACAAGAAACATGAATGCAATTCCCTTGGAGACTTTTCCTGAACTGTCGGCAATTGGTAAATTTATTAATGCCAATGAGGTAATTCTTGATACGGAAGCAATCGGGGTAGACCCCAAGCGCGAAATGTTTCTGGATTTTCAAAAAACAATTCAAAGGAGGAGAAAGCATAATGTAGAAAAAACTGCAGGTGAAATTCCACTCCAATTTCAGGTTTTTGACGTGATCCTTTTTGACGGCAAGAGCCTGATAAACACACCATACGTTCAAAGGAGGAAACTGCTGGAAAAAGTGGTGATCAATGGAACCTTACTTCGGATTGATGAAAGCACCGTTACAAGCGACCCTAAGGTAATAAGGAAATTTCATGAGAAATATTTAAAAATTGGTCTTGAGGGGGTTGTGGTTAAAAGGGCAAACGGATTTTATGTCTCCGGCCGCACCGGTTGGAATTGGGTAAAGATGAAGGAAGAAGAGGGGAGGCAAGGCAGACTTGCTGATACTGTTGACTGCATAGTGATGGGTTACACGGCCGGGAAAGGTAAAAGGGTCGGGTTTGGAATGGGCCAATTTTTGGCCGGGGTTGCCGACGGGGATGTCTTTAAGACGGTTACAAAAGTCGGGACCGGCCTGACAGATGAACAATTCCGGCAGTTAAAATCAAGACTTACAAAAATTGAAGTAAAGGAAAAACCAAAGGAATATCAGGTAGATAAGGATCTACATCCTGATTTTTGGGTAGCACCGAGCGTTCTGGTTGAGCTTGCGGCTGATGAAATAACCGTAAGTCCCAAGCATACGGCCGGGCTAGCCTTAAGATTTCCGCGCCTGATTCAATTTCGTGATGACAAAAGCCCCAAGGATGCGACAACCCTTGAGGAACTCCATGACCTTTTTGGAATGCAAAAGGGTTAATCACTTCTTGACCGAGGTACTATTATTGTGAAAAGATAGCATATAGGAAGAAGGTGAGTATTTATGGCAGAAACAGGTTTGAAAAAAACTACATCCGGAGCGCTTGCCTATGTTTTGGGTCCGGTTACAGGAATAATTTTTCTGGTCATTGAGAAAGATCCGTTTGTTAGATTTCATGCGATGCAATCGACAGTGGTATTTGTTGCCCTATTCGTGTTGCAGTGGATATTCGGAATAACGATTATTCTTTTTCCTTTATCAGCACTTATTGGCATAATCAGCTTTGCTCTTTGGCTTATCCTAATCTACAAAGCGTGGCAAGGTGAGCAGTGGGAAGTCCCGGTGTTGGGAAAGGTTGCCAAGGATTTGTTAAAAAAGGTTTAAGTTATGAAATTAATCATAGGGTTGGGCAACCCGGGGGAGAAGTACAAAAATACCTGGCATAATGCTGGTTTTTTGGTGGCTGATAAGCTTCAGGAAATCAAACTACCCACGGGAGTTGTTGTTACAAAGTCCGGCGTCTTTATGAACGAGTCCGGAACCAAAGTCCTCGCCCAATATACCAAATACAATATTCGAAACACCGGTCTTTACATCGTGCACGATGATCTGGACATTCCACTCGGGAGTTATAAAATCCAGTATGGGATTGGCCCTAAAGTTCATAATGGCATCAATTCAATTGAAGCAGAATTGGGAACCAAGGACTTTTGGAGAATCCGGGTAGGAGTAGACAATAGAAAATCGGAAGACAGAACCCAGGGAGAAGAATATGTGCTTCAGGATTTCACGGAAGAGGAAAGAAAGATCATTGATGGAGTTATAGAAAAAATATGCAAAGAAATAAACCACTTACTTCAATAGGTGACGTTTTAAGTAAATACAAACTTGAAGACTCAGATAAATATATCAGTAGGGAGTTTCAGAAATATGCTTATGATCTGGCCGAAGAACTGGGCGACTTGGATCACAAATCTCTTTATATGAAGCTGGCCAAAGATACTCCGAGAATCTTGCTTGAAAAAGCCAGAAGTTTTGTTAAAGATGCCCAAAACGCGAGGAGCAAAGGGAGGCTCTTTATGTGGAAACTACAACAGCTAAAAAATGAGACGAAAGCCAAAAATGAAAAAAAGTAATTTTTTTGAACAGGTTTACGGTGAGGTTAGGAAGATTCCGGAAGGAATGGTCATGACCTATGGACAGGTAGCTTCTAAACTTGGTACCAAGGACGCCAGGAGGGTGGGACATGCGCTCCATGCCAATCGTGACGAGGCCACCCCTTGCCACAGGGTAGTAAATAAAGAAGGCAAGCTTGCCCCTTCATATGCCTTTGGGGGCTACCATGAACAGAGAAATAGACTTCTGGGTGAAGGAGTTAAATTTATTGATGAGTTCCATGTAGATATGGAGAAGTGCGGTTGTCGTGATTAGTGTTAAAATGAATTTACTGTCATGCGACGTGAGCTTTTCATCCACCTTTCTTTTTGGTTTTCTTTCTTTGTCTTAATCTCAATCGCCGGGCATTTTCTGTCTTTAAGTTACTTACCATTTTGGCTAGGGGGGCTTCTCGGAGTATTTATGCCCGACCTGGATCATCTTATTTACGTACTCTTCTTAGGTCCACAAGAACTTACATCCCAAAGGGTTGGTTTTCTTTGGGAGAAGAAGCAGTACAAAAGGCTAATAGAACTACTTTACGAAACCAGGAGTGAGAGGAAAGGATTAATTTTCCATACGATTTTCTTCCAGGCAATATTTTTGGTTCTTACTTTTTGGATAATGAGTTCTTCCTCTTCTCTTTTCGGAAGGGGCTTAGTGCTCTCTTTTGCCCTGCATCTTTCGGTAGACCAGCTGGTTGATATTTCAGAAATGGGGAGTCTGAATAATTGGACAAAATTTCTTCCTATTGATCTGGACCCGGGTAAATTAAAGATTTGCTGGGTGATAGGCATGCTTCTTGTGGTGATGATGGGACTTTTTATGTAATCCTCAGTAATAGTTAAAATTTGTAATATAATACTACCTTGTATGAATACGATGCTTAAGGCGGCGCTTAGTCAGATCAAGGACGTTTCTCCGATTTTGGCTGACGACTATCCCGACAAAAAAAGATTTAAAAAAGCCATTAATGAACTTTTGACTCCCCAAAGATTTATCGAGAGAAAGATCTCCATCAAAGATAAAGATGGCAAGAAAAGAGAGTTTAATGCCTTTAGGATCCAGCACAATGATGCCAGAGGACCTTTTAAGGGGGGAATAAGGTTTCACCGGAACGTCAGTAAAGATGAAGTTCAGGCCCTGGCAACTTTGATGAGTCTTAAATGTGCCGTTACTGGCATTCCTTATGGCGGAGGAAAGGGGGGAGTTATGGTCGATCCCTCAAAGTTGACAAAAGAGGAGCTTAAAGACCTTTCTACCGAATACGCAAAGTTTGTTACGCCTTATATAGGTCCCTGGAAGGACGTTCCGGCGCCGGATGTCAATACAGACGGAGTCATTATGTCTTGGATGCTCGAAGCATACGAGAAAAAGGTCGGAGTCCAGGCTCCGGCCACTTTTACAGGGAAGCCACTGGAGCTTGGAGGCTCTCTCGGTCGCACCGAGGCTACGGGGCAGGGTGGGGTTTTCGTTTTGGAGGCATATCTAAGACGGAATTTAAAATTAAAAATTAACGCTTCAAAAGTAACGATAGCAATACAGGGCTTTGGTAACGTGGGGTACTATTTTGCAAAGATTGCAAAAGAAAATGGCTTTAGGGTTGTAGCGGTTTCTGATTCTTCGAGTGGAATTTACAATCCTAAAGGATTGGAAATTAACACCTTAAGTTTGTTTAAACAAAAGGGTGGTTCTTTTAAAAACTATCCATTGAAAGCCGGAACTAAACTAATTACCAATGCCGAACTTCTAGGACTCCCCGTGACAGTTTTAGTTCCTGCTGCACTAGAAAATTCTATTACAAAAGACAATGTAGAAGATATTTCTGCAAAGGTTGTATTTGAAATGGCCAACGGCCCGACAACAAGCGAAGCGGACAGGTATCTCCACGAAAAGGGAATAGATGTAATTCCTGATATTTTGAGCAACTCCGGGGGCGTAACCGTAAGCTACTTTGAGTGGGTACAGAACCTTAGCGGATATTATTGGACTAAAGAAAGAGTAAACGAAGAATTGAAAAAGACAATCACAAAGGCATTTACCGATATTGACAAAATTGTTAAAGAAAAAAGGATTTCCTACAGGCGCGCGGCAAATTACCTTTCCGTCAAAAGGATAATAGACGCCATGATGCTTAGGGGACGAGCGTAGTCTATTCTTTGCAGCAATCCACTGCTTTTTTGAAAATCTCGGTGAGTTTGTCTAGGGGAGAAGAGGTCCCTTTGAGTTTAACTTCCTTCTCACCGATAAAGTTGATATCCCCGTTATCCATCGGGACGTCTCCGATATCGACCACCTTAAGATTTATTGCCCAGAAAAGGGAATAAAGCCTGAAAGATTTTTGAAACAGTTCCCAAGCCTCTTTTCTGTTTCCCTTCTTTTCTTCTTTTGTTCCGACTTCCATCAGGCGCATCGAGGCGGCAAGCAAATGTTTACTAATACACCAGACTTCGCCTTCATAATCTTTGATGATCTTTCTAAGTAGTCCTGTTCTCATTCCCCGGACTTCATTTAGAATATCCAGATACTGAGGCTTTTCGGTTTTTTGGGCGGTAAAAAACAAATGTTCTTCAATCGAAATCAGATTCATGATGGCTATAGAGAGGTCTTCACTGGAAGATAAATCAACCTTGCCAGTTTTGGTGACACCTTCAACTTTCTTAACAAGATCCTTGTAATTCTTAACCATGTGTATATTCTAAGGCGTTTCGGTTATGCTATCAACCGCTGGTCATGCGCTCACCCAGCAGTAATAAGGTAAAAAATCAGGCTTGTTATGATTAATGCCAGAACGGGAAAGAATACTTTTTGGAACGGAAAAAAGATTTTTTTGAATTTCACCCTCTGATACTTATCTGTCAGGACCCCTAGAAGTAGGGCAGCCGAGCCGATTATTATTCCTAAAATAATTTTGTCCACGCCCCACATGGTGTTACGGACAATGCCAATTGTGCCATTTAATTTAAATGGAATGAACACAAATAAATACATCAAAATAAAGGTCGGAAAATAGTAGTACTTCAATTTTAACTTTGGCCACTTCTTCTTAATCCAGTCAATCGTAATAAAGGAGAGTGACAAAATTAGCCCGCCAATCCAAATTGCGGTAATCAAATCATCAATTCCCAATAACCGGGATATTCCGAGGCCTGCAATAACGGTAACCGTGCAAACTGGACACATTACTGGGTAATACTGTAGCCGGATTTTTCGACGACCTTTTTAATATTAACAAAATTTCCATCTTCTTCAACCTCCACGGTTGATTTTGAGTAGGAACACTTAGCCTTTACGCCAGCGTCCTCCAGATCTAGCTCCAGCAACGAAGCACAACTTGGACAGTCCATTCCTTTGATTTTGTATGTTTTTTTCATGATATTCTTAAAAGCTTTGCTTATTCAATTACGTTAAACGATCCGCTGTACATACCCATACTGCAAGTAAAAATCAGAAGCCCAGTCTTTTCTGGGGTAAATTCTATTACTTCGGTTCCGGTCTGGGGAAGCAATTTAAAAAGATTGTAGTCAGGAATTGTAAAAGCCCTTGCACAACTTGTTACGCCGTTTGTGACGAGGGTTAGTTTTACCGGTACCCCCAGTTTGAGGGTAGTTACATCTGTCTTATAGCCACGCGATAAGACGTCAATTGTAACCTCCTGGACTCCGGAGTTAATCGGGGCGAGTCTGCCCTGCCTTTCAGTTGCGAAAGAGACTTTCCAGTAATTTTGAATCGTGTGAGCGGACCCGCGTAGTACCTGGCCGCTATTTATGGAAATAATTCCCAAGATTGCTACAACCAAAGCCGCCAAAATTGTGAGGCTCTTGCGTTTGAGAAGTTCGTTAGCCGCCATCCCGATCACAAAGAAAACCGGAATTGTTCCTAAAATGAAGGCAAAAAGAATTGACGCGGAGACGGCAGGGTTGGAAGCGGAAACGGCTAAAAGCATCATTGCCTGAGTCACTCCACAGGGAATAAATATTGTTAGTGCTCCCAAGAAAATCGGAGTAAAAAACGACTTTACTCTTGTTTGGTTTCGTAAAATTTTGAATATAAATTTTGGGGGGGTAATCACGAAATGTCGGAAAAAGGGGTGAAGATTGGCAAGATTCGCCGCAGTAAGAAGCATAAAAACACCTATTAGTATTTGTAGCCATCCTTGGACTTTGGGTGTGACAATAAGGCCTTTTCCAACAAATCCCAAAACAAATCCAAGTAGGGTATAGGCAATTAATTTTGAAATCAAAAAGGCAACCAGAGCGCGGGCTCTAAGGCTTTTTGAAATTTTTATTTCTTCCTCTGTTGCCAATGCGGAGGTTAAAAGCCCTCCCTGAACCGCAAAGCAGGAAATTCCGCCGGTCGTAAGTCCTGTGATAAATGCTAGCCAGTAGTTAGCCATCTTGACATTTAGGATAAAGCTAATTTATACTATTGTCAATCCCCCCCGGGGGGATACCAAAACGCAAATGCCTAATAACAATACCAAAAAAGGTATTCTACATAGATACCAAATAGCCAGAGGCCATTTGGATAAAGTGATATCAATGCTTGGAAGTGGCGAATACTGCATAGACATCGTACATCAATCTTTAGCGGTTCAGGCCGCGTTAAAAAAAGCAGATAATGAAGTCTTGAAAAATCATCTGGAAACTTGCGTTTCCGATTCGATTAAAAAAGGAGACAGCAAAGAGGCAATAGGGGAGGTAATGCAGGTACTTAAAAAAAGATGATACAGAAAAAATCCTTTCCCGTTATCGGAATGCACTGCGCTTCCTGCGCAAAATTAATAGAGAAAAAACTTTCGAAGGTTTCGGGAGTAGTTTCGTCCAGTGTGAATTACGGAAATGAAACGGCATACCTGGAGTTACGCGACGGAAAAATTAAAGAGGGCGCCATCGAAGAAGCCATTGAAAGTCTTGGATATAAAGTCGGCAAGAATATTGAAGAAGAAAAAAAGAAAAAACTCGCGGATTTGAAAGTTAAAGTGACGGCCTCATTGATATTGGCCGGGTTTGTTATGGCCAGCGGATTTATCGCTCTTCCGGAACTATTCAAATATCTGGTATTACTTTTTGCCACAATTGTCCAGTTTTGGGCGGGCGGTGAATTTTATTTGGCTACATGGAGTGGAATCAGAAATAGATCAACCAGTATGGACACCCTTGTTGCCATCGGGACTTCAGCCGCCTATTTTTATTCTATTTATACTTTTGTCGCCGGCGGGCCCTCATATTTTGACACCTCGTCCGTGATTATTGCCCTGATTCTTCTAGGGAGGTTTTTGGAGGCTAAAGCAAAATCGCACACATCCGACGCTATTAAAAAGCTGTTGGGTTTAACTCCCAAAACGGCATCCGTTTTACAGGGGGGTGAGTATGTTGAAATACCGATAAATGAACTTTCCGTAGGGGATTTGGTTAAAGTGCGGCCTGGAGAAAGCATCGCAACCGACGGGGTAGTTGTTGAAGGCGCCAGTTACGTTGACGAATCAATGCTAACGGGTGAGCCGATGCCGATCAAAAAAGAAAAAGGGGACATAGTTACCGGGGCCACAATTAACAAAAACGGGAGCCTGGTTTTTGAAGTTACAAAAATCGGTAAAGATACAATGCTTTCACAGATTGTCAAAATGGTGACTGAGGCTCAAGGAAGCCGAGCCGATGTCCAAAGGTTTGCGGATAGTGTTTCTTCATATTTTGTTCCGGCGGTTCTTGTTATTGCGCTCATTACTTTTTTTGTTTTTGGATTAACAAATGCCATAGCGGTCTTGATTATCGCCTGCCCGTGTGCGATGGGACTTGCCACCCCCACCGCGATCATGGTTGCTGTAGGAAGGGGAGCGAAAAGTGGAATTTTGGTTAAAGATGCTCAAAGTCTTGAGCTTTTGAATAAAATCAAAACGATTATCTTTGACAAGACGGGAACACTGACTTTGGGAAAACCTGTCCTGACCAATCCAGTTAGTAAGAAATATTTACGGATCGCAGCATCCTTGGAGTCCTATTCTGAACACCCGATCGGGGAGGCTATTCTCCGTGCCGCGAAAGAGAAAAACATAACCCTCGGCCGAGTCAAAGGGTTTAGAGCGATTGAGGGCAAAGGCATTGAAGGAATGGTAGACGGTATGAAATATTATCTGGGCAGGCCGGGGGTATCGCTTTTTGAGGGTAAGAAACTTTTGGCAGAGTTTCAAATCGAGGACAGTTTAAAACCGAATGCCGCCGAAGTCGTAGATGGTTTAAATAGAAAGAAAATAAGCGTTTGGATGGTCACAGGAGACAATCGATTGAGTGCGGAAAAAATCGCAAAAGAAGCTCACATTAAAAATGTCTTGAGCGAAGTGATGCCGGGTGAAAAAGCCGAGAAAGTAAAAGAATTCGATTCTGTCGCGTTTGTGGGAGACGGAATCAATGATGCGCCCGCCTTGGCCTCTGCCGATGTCGGCATTGCAATGGGAAGCGGAACGGATGTCGCGATAGAGTCTGCTGGAATTACCCTTCTTAATAAAAATATAGGTAGTGTTTCCTCAGCCATCAACCTGTCTGAAAAAACGATGAATGTAATACGACAGAATCTTTTCTGGGCATTTGGATACAACATTGTCCTCATTCCCGTTGCTGTTTTAGGTTTTCTTAATCCCATGCTGGCGGCAGGGGCTATGGCTGCCTCCTCAATTTCGGTTGTGGGTAATTCACTAAGACTAAGGACGATCAAAATATAATATTCTGCTCTTTATTAGATCTTGACGTGAGGGCTAGTGCTTAGGTATAGTGAGAGCGCTATGGCGTAGGTAAATTACGTCGAAGACAATTTATGTCAGCGGGAAATATTACGGATAAAGATTTTGATACACAGGTTCTTGGCAATAAGCTGCCGGTCCTTGTGGATTTTTGGGCCGCATGGTGCGGGCCATGCAGGATGGCGGCACCGGTTTTGGAGGAGCTCTCCGAGACTTACAAAGATAAAGTGCTTGTTGTAAAATTAAATATTGATGAAAACCCTGCTTCGCCCCAGAAGTACGGCGTTATGTCTATTCCCACAACCATTCTTTTTAAGGGTGGCAAGGAGATAGGGCGTCAGGTTGGTTTTTCAGGAAAAGAAGCTTTTGAGCAATTAATGAAAAAGGGGGTGACTAGTTAATGGATCCAACACAAAACCCAGTCAACCCAACTGTCCCGGTAGCCGATTCCAATGTGGGTGTACCGACACCTCCGGCACCAGTTACCACCCCTCCGGTAGAACCGGTAGAGGTACCAGAAGAACCGACAATGACTCCTATCCCCGAGCCTCAGCAGGCTCCTGAAGAGCAGCCAGTAGCCCCGCCCGTTGTGCCGGCTGAGGGAACAGGAGATGCAGGAACCGGAATGCCGCCTACCGGCACTCCACCTGCTGCAGTTTAGTTAGTTAAAGAAAGTGAGGTGAAAGAGTTCTGACTTTGTCAGAATTCTTTCGTCTTTGTTAAAAATACAATCATGGACACTCAGATTTTCGCTCCAAAACCGACCAGTCCCGAAGGCCCTTGGGACACTATTATCATTGGTTCTGGTCCTGCCGGGTTTACAGCTGCCATTTATACCACCCGAGGCGCAGCCTCTACCTTAATTCTTGGCGGCGAAGTTTGGGGAGGGCAGTTGATGCTAACAACGACAGTTGATAATTTTCCCGGCTTTCCCGAAGGTGTACTGGGACCAAAATTAATGGAGGATATGCGGATTCAGGCGCAAAGGTTTGGAGCACAGTTCCAAGAAGTTAGTGTTGAATCGGTAGATTTAACAAAAAAACCGTTTGAAATTACGGCGGGAGGAAAGACCTATCAAAGCCGGTCAATTATTATTACAACAGGAGCATTGACCGCGTGGCTCACGGCTCCGGGGGTCAGAGAACTGATCGGGAAGGGGGTTTCTTCATGCGCCCCCTGCGACGCACCGTTTTTTAAGGACAAGACGGTTGCGGTTGTGGGAGGGGGAGACTCTGCCATGGAGGAAGCCTCAGTGTTAACAAAATACGCATCGGAAGTGACGATAATCCACAGACGCGAGGAATTCAGGGCCTCCGCTGCGATGCAGGAAAAGGTTAAATCTGATCCAAAAATAAAGATTTTGTGGAATACCGAAGTAGAAGAGGCGGTGGGTAGCGGAAAATTAGAGAAACTGATTTTGAAAAACAATAAAACAGGGCAAACATCAGAACTAATCGTTGATGGTCTTTTTGTGGCAATAGGGCATAAACCCGATAGCGATATTTTTGCCGGAAAGTTGGAAAGAGATGAAAAAGGGTATATAGAATATAAGACAGACCATTGCGGCACATCCGTTAAGGGTGTGTTTGCCGCAGGAGACGTTGTAGACAAAAGATATAAACAGGCCGTGGTTTCTGCCGGGATGGGGTGTATCGCTGCCATGGAGGCTTTGAAATATCTGGAAGAGGAGGGTTGACAAATAAACTTTTTCTGTGCAGAATAGACACATGCGTTTAAAGCTAAAATCCTTCAAAAATCTCCAGCAGTTTGGTATTCCTGTGCTCATACTCCTTGCAATCGGGCTTTCTTTTTTCTCAGGCAGTCTTTGGCAGAGAGTAAAAAACCTTGAAGAAAACGGAGCAGCACCGGACACGGCTGCCCAACCGGCAGCTGCACCGTCCGCGCCCAACGTATCTCTGGATACTATTAAGGGCTTGTTTGATAAGGATCTTGTTAAGTTTGGAGACAGTTCGAGCAAGGTTATCTTTGTTGAAATTTCCGATCCGTCTTGCCCTTATTGCCAAATCGCTGAGGGTTTGAATCCCACATTGAATTCCCAGGCCGGGGCACAATTTAAATTGGTCAAGGATGGCGGTACATACGTTCCTCCTGTCGCCGAGATGCGGAAGTTGGTTGACGCAGGGAAGGCTTCTTTTATCTGGATTTATTCCCCGGGTCACGGAAACGGGGAGATGGGAACAAAGTCTCTTTATTGTGCTAATGAAAAAGGAAAATTCTGGGCAGTCATGGACCTATTGATGACCGCCAGCGGATACGATTTTATGAACAACACAATCAAGAACGACAAGACGAAGTCGGGGGATATGGCTACCTTCCTTAAGAGTGCAGTTGATCCGGTTTTCTTAAAAGAGTGTCTTGATAGCGGAAAATATGATAAAAGGTTAACATCTGATGTAGAGATAGCAAGATCCTTGGGTTTCCAGGGAACCCCGGATTTCTTCGTTAATTCAACCAATTTTGCCGGCGCATATAGCTACACCGATATAAAACCCACAGTTGACGCCGCTCTCAAATAGAAGATTGATTTTCAGGCTGCTAATATTTTCTTAACTTTTTCGGTCAGCTTTCCCGGGTTAATGTCAGTTTTAAGGATTACGTCCCTAGCACCAAGACTTATAGCCTCTTTGAGAATCGGGTCATGAGACAAGTTTGTCAAGAGAAATATATTTTTGTTTCCTGCTTTGGGAGGAGTCTTTTTGAGCTCGCCAAGAAGGGCTATACCATCCATTTTAGGAAGCATCACGTCCAAAAGAATTAAGTCATAGCCACCCTCTTTAGCTTTCGCTAAACCCGCTTCTCCGTTCTCGGCAACATCAACTTCATATCCCGCTTGCCCGAGAACCGACGAGTATATATCGCGTGTGCCTTTATCGTCCTCGACGATCAAGATCTTTGCCATTTCTCAATTATACTATGACGCCTCAATTGCGGGTAAGGTAAAGATGAATTTAGAACCTTTCCCATATTTACTTTCTACCCAAATTTTTCCTCCAAAAAGCGCTAACAGTTTTTTACTAATATAAAGACCCAGACCTGTACCCATCGTGCTGGGAACAGAAATATGTGAATCGTTGAGTCGTACGAACTTTGCAAAAAGTTTAGGTATATCATTTTCTTTTATGCCGATTCCTGTGTCCTGAACTGTGACTTCGGCATCTTTTTCGTCGGTTTTAAGAGTTATAGTTATTTGCCCTCCCTTGGGTGTGAATTTAAGTGCGTTTCCGATTAGATTGGAAAATACCTGAACAAGTCTTTCCTTATCGGCATTTACGATAACCTTTTTGTTCTTTTCAATACCATGACTGACCAGGTTTATATTTTCGTCCTTGGCTTGCAGGAGATAATCCTCATAGATTTCTCTGGCTATTTGGACAAGATCGATTTTTTCTAAATCCACTTTTATTCGCCCCATTTCAATTCTTGAGACATCAAGCATGTCATTAACAAGGTTTATGGCATGCTCATTAGAGGAAACAGCAACGTCAATATTTTCCTTAATTTTTTGAGGAATCTCCTTTGAATTTTCTGCAAACCAGAGATTGTTTTTAATAATTGAAAGCGGGCTTCTCAAATCATGGGAAGCCATTGAAATAAACTCGTCTTTTTGATCATCCATTTCCTGGAGTTTAATATTCAACGAAGCCAGATTTTCCTTTTGTTTAATCTCCTCCAAAACACTTTTTATAAGGAGCGCTCCAAAGATGGACACCAGACCCATAATTATAGTATCCAGGATCAGCTCTCCTGTAGATTGGTAGATAAAAAGTTTTGTGAATAGGATTATCAGAAGCAATACAACCACCGCTTCTGTTGCTATGACCTTAATATGTAACAGATTATGTTTCAAAATGGCATAAGCTGTAAATCCGAGAACAAATAAGCTCAAGAAGGGTCCATAGTTGCTGGCGTCGAAATTATTGTAAAGAAGGGGAATGGCAAAGTTGGTAACAGTTCCTAAAATGGCCAAAAGGGCAATTCCCAAAAAAACATACTGCATTTGAGTGTGCTGATGGCCTTTTGTTATAGTATATTTTTTCCCGAGGAGGAATAGAGAAACCAGTATATACGCAACAAATTGAAATCCCCAAATCGCAACTGCGGGACCGAATGTAACTTCCGTAACCCCCCCGGGCACAACATTAACCCCAGTTATTGTCAGATTGAGCATGGTGAATATATTGGAAATAAATACGGGGATAATTAGCAGAATTAGGTGCTTGATCTTTATGTCAAAGGACGAATAGGGAAATACGAGGGAGAAATAAATTAAAGCAAAGCTAATATAGGGAGATTCCAAAAAAATCAACTTGTTGAATATGAATGCTCGTGGATAGTCCGTAAATTGATTAGACAAAAAATTTATAGATAGCCAACCTGCGACACTTAGTACAAATAAAGAAAAAGATACGTTGATTTGATTTTTGTGGTCGCGAAGTAGTACAAATATGCCAAGTAGAACATTAAGTATAAAAACGAGAATGAGCAGGTATTTGTAGTACATTTCTTACCATTCAATTATAATGGCACCAGCCGAGAAAGAAAATGACTGAGATAGAAAGATACAAAAACTTTGAGGGATTGATTGAGGATGTGGAGCTCACCAAATTGCAGCAATCCCGAATTTTGATTGCCGGATGCGGTGCGGGTGGCCCCGTTGCTCTTCACCTTGCCCGTATTGGAGTAGGGACAAAGAATTTCGGCAAAATCACTTTGGCAGATCCGGACAAGGTAGAGTGGCGTAATATCGGACGCCCTCCGTACCTCTTCGCTGATGCTCAGGAAGGAACGGCAAAGATTTACGCCTTGGGGTCTATTGTAAAAAATATAAATCCGGAGGTGAACCTCAGCAAGGTCGAAGAGGGGATAACTCTTGGGAATGTCGACCGGCTTGTTATCGACTCAGATGTGGTTATCGAAATGGTTGATATCTCGCAGCCCCAAATTACTTTCGCGCTTCACCAGGCGTGCGAGAAACACCGCAAACCTTTAGTCACAGGTCTCGATCTCGGTGACAATATTATAATGTACGTTTTCAATTACCACGAAAAAGACATAACATCCTATACACAATTTCTTGGGTTACCGCCAGATATCACATCGGAAGATTTTGATAATTTTAATCCTCTTGCTATTGCGGCTCAGTTTATAATAGGGAAACAAGAATGCACATTTGCTACCAAGGATGATGCCTTAAGCTTTTACGGAGATAGCTTTTTTGCTTCAGAAGCCAATATCAATGATGTTTTTAAGGCGCTGCCCCATGACATCAGAACCATAAATATGATTCAGAACATTTTAAATGGACAAATTGAACACATTGCCCAGTCGGATATTGCAAGTCAACTTTTGGGTACAGCCCAGGCCTTGGCTGTCAAAGAAATAATTTTGGGAAATCCTGTGAAAACATCCCCAAAACCCATTAGAATATACTTAACAGAAATGGTTAGCGCATAAAATATGTATCTAATTGAAAAAGAAGCTGAACCAGACAGATTAGTGAATCTATTTGGTGTGAAGGAGTGTTTGGATCCTAACTTTATTTCAATGGGGATTGCCAAGACGGAACAAGACAAGGAAGGAAGACTAAAGGTTGTTACTGAAAGATACCTTGATCCCAAAATAAGCTACATTTTGCCCACAGATTTGAATGAGCAGGGTCTTTATGTTGATGAATATGAACAGTATTCCATTCCGTTGGTGGCAAAAATTGGATGTGATGTTGTTGGATCCCTCCGTTTAATTCCTAATATCCCGAATTGTATAGGACTACCTATTAATAATGAACCGAAAATATTGATTGACGGAGCATGGAAGCAGCACGTATTGGGCGCCTCATACGAATTGTCTCAGTTTGCAAATTCGATGAGTCATAGAAAAGACAACAGAATAGCAATCGGATTAATCAAAGCCTACATGGGGATAGTTGACACAATGAGGCAATATACGTCTGTAGCAATAATTGACGACAGAGTTGCTGCGATATTAAACGGACCATATTCGGGCTTCAATCTGCCTAAAATTGGCCCCTCCGTATATTATTTGGGATCCGCCTCGACACCGGTCTATATCAATATTAATGACGGGAGGCAAAATTCCAGACTGAATGGACATCCGGAGTTGGCGGATTTTCTCTCGGGCAGAAAAAATATTTCAGGATTTGAGTGGTACATTGGACCTTGAGGACCCTTGGAAATAGACGAATGAGACGAAGTGGTGGATGAACCGATCTTCTTTTTGATGTTACAATGAAATATGCCCCTGACTGAAAGTCAGATAATTGGTTTGGTCAAAAAAAGTGGATTGCTTTTACTTGATGAAAGTACGATTGCCAAAGCTGAGAATTATGCGGCAAGTACCAAATCTCCAAGTCTTTTGGCATCCCTTGTTGAAAGCGGTGTAATTACCGAAGATCAAATTTCGACCGTTATTGCTGATTATTACAAAGTCCCAGTCATATCTCTTTCCAAAGTTTCTATCCCTGAGAGCGTTGCTCATATAATTCCCGAGAAAGTAGCCAGAAAACAAAAGGCTATTGTTTTTGCAAAAGACGGAAGCGGAGTAAAGGTAGCCCTAAACGATCCTTCAAACCAGACTATTCTGGCTCTGGTTTCCAAAAAAACCGGGATGAAGGTAACCCCTTACTACGCCAGTGCCAGCGATGTTGAAGGGACTATCCAGCTTTATAAAAAAGCACTCCAAAAAACAATTGATGAACTTTTGAAAGAATACGTTAAACAGGCAACACTTTATCAAGGGGATTTGCCGATAATCAAAGTGGTTGACGTCCTGATCAATGCCGCCTATCAGGATAGAGCCAGCGATATCCATATAGAACCGGAAGAAAAAACTTCCCTGATCCGGTTTCGCATTGACGGAGTTTTACAGGATGTGCTTCGGGTTCCTCGCGAGATTCACGAGCGGATAATCAGTAGAATTAAAGTTTTATCAAATCTCAGGACTGATGAGCACTTAAGCGCGCAGGACGGGAAAATGACGGAAAAATTGGAAGAGGAAAATTTGGACATCCGTGTTTCGATAATTCCGATTACCGAAGGCGAAAAAGCGGTTTTGCGGCTACTTTCGGGACACGCCAGGGAATACACATTAAGTGACCTGGGCATGAACCCGGCTGATTTGCAAAAAGTAACCAAAGCATTTAATAAAACTTACGGAATGATCCTTTCTACTGGCCCAACCGGAAGCGGTAAAACTACCTCAATTTATGCAATCCTGAAAATTTTAAACACCCGAGAGAAAAATATCATGACTATTGAGGACCCGGTAGAGTATAGAATTCAGGGAGCAAATCAGGTTCAGGTGAATGCCAAGACTAATTTGACATTCGCCAACGGGCTGCGCTCGATTTTGAGACAAGATCCGAACGTCATATTTGTTGGAGAAATCAGAGACAGTGAAACCGCAGGTATCGCGGTTAACGCTGCCCTTACCGGGCATCTGGTATTGTCAACTCTTCACACAAATGATGCGGCAACGGCAATCCCGCGTTTGACCGATATGAAGGTCGAGCCATTTTTAGTGGCCTCAACGGTAAATATAATAATTGCCCAACGGCTTGTCAGACAGATTTGTTCAGCCTGTAAAGTCGAAGAAAGAATACCGGTTACCGAACTTAGTAAGCATTTTCCGGAATTGCTCGTTCAAAAGTACTTTGGCAGCAAGGACGAAGTTGCCATTCATAAAGGAAAAGGGTGTAAAATTTGTAGACAAACCGGGTACCTTGGCCGTGTCGGGCTTTTTGAAGTGTTGGAGATAACAAAGGGAATCAGGAAACTAATTTCGGAGCGGGTTGACTCTGATGTGATCGCTCAGGCAGCGATAAAAGAGGGGATGAAAACAATGCTTGATGACGGACTTGAGAAAATTGCCTCGGGGATGACAACAATCGAAGAAATAATAAGGGTAACAAAAGTTGAAACTCTGCAATAATATGCCGGAAAACGCCACGCCTGATAAAAACAAAGGAATAAGACTTTCAGCGAGCGAAAAGATTGCCTTAATCAGCAATCTTAGCACGATGCTTTCGGCCGGAATCCCGATTCTCGATGCCGTAAGCAATCTCATAGAGGATGCCAAGGGAAATCAGAAAAAAATACTTGATACACTTCGGGACGACCTGACCCAAGGGCACCAAGTGAATTACACCCTGGCCCGGTTTCCCAACGTTTTTGATAAAGTTACCGTTAACGTAGTAAGAGCTTCGGAAACGGCGGGAACCTTAGACGTGATATTAAAAGATCTTAGAGAAAACCTGCGAAAGCAGAATGAATTTAGTGACAAAATAAAGTCATCTCTTCTTTATCCGATATTTATAGTTTCCGTTTTTATTATTATTCTTTTTATCAATTTAATTTTTGTTATTCCAAAAGTTGCCATGGTATTTAAAAGCCTTAAAGTTACACTTCCGCTTCCGACCAAGATACTGATATTTATTTCTGATCTTATGGTAAAAAATACTATCCCTCTCCTTTTTGCCGTGGGAATAATTGTGCTTATCCTAATATATTTATTTACCCAAAAGAGGTCTCTGATTCTAAATATGTTTTATTCGCTTCCACTCGTCAGCGATCTCATCAAACTCATTGACGTAACCCAACTTACCAGAAGCCTTTATCTTCTTTTAAATTCCGGTATATCAATAGTTGCTGCTTTGGAATTAACCGAAGATATCGCCATGCGACGTCAAACCAGAAAAGTCATAGAAGCTTCTAAGAATATGATTCTTGGAGGGAAAACCTTTTCGGAAGGCCTAAGAAGCGGAAAAGGCTATTTTCCGATAATCATGATAAAGCTTGTGGAAACCGGAGAAAAAACCGGAACGCTTGATAAGTCCCTTAGTGAGATAGCTGAATATTTTGACTATGAAGTCACAAACAGATTAAAAACCTTAACAGCTCTTTTGGAACCGATTATGCTTGTTGTCGTCGGGGTATGTGTTGGGGCGATGATGATAGCGATAATTGCACCCATTTATTCCCTGATCAGCCAGGTGGGAACCGTTCACTAATGAAAAAAAAGGGCTTTACCCCTACACCAAAAAGCTCTGTGTGCGAGGACAAAACTGAGAAGAAATTTTTGATGTGGGGGTTTACTGTAGTGGAGCTTTTGGTTTCCATAGGAATTCTTACGGTACTTTTTGCTCTTACGACAATTAATTTAACCAGGCTCCCTTCCTCCGCCTCCCAAAGCACAAGCTATAACAGGCTAATCTCAGACCTGCGCAGCCAGCAAACCAAGGCTATGGTGGGCTATGATTCGGCAGAGACGCCGATAGGATCAAAGCCGTATGGCATCCACTTCGAAAATACAAGCTATATTCTTTTTGCCGGGTCAAGCTATGTGGGCGGAACCGATTATTATGCGGTGGAATTGGACCCCGGACTTAGTTTTACCAACTCGGGAGAAGATATTACTTTTTCTACAGGGAACGGGGAGACAGTCCCTGTTATATTCTCGATAGTTAATGACCAGATAAACCAAATCCAAGAAATAAAAATAAATAAATATGGGGCAACATACCAATAGTAGAGGCCAAATCATAGTGGAACTTTTGATTGCTTTTGGGTTGGCAGGAATCCTGCTCCCTGCGCTTCTTACCGGGTTAATTGCCGCGCGAAGCGGCAGAGTCGGCCAGGAGCAAAGAATTTTGGCAGTTGGCCTACTTCGGGAAGGGGAGGAAGCGGTCAGAAGTGTCAGGGATATCGGCTGGGACAGAATTACAAGCCCGACAGTTACAATGGACGTTCCCTACCATTGGGTTCAGGGGGCAAATGAATGGAGCCTTGTGGAGGGAAGCGAAACAGTGGGAGATTTTACAAGAAGCATCGTGATTTCAGACATAACTCCTCCCGACCCATCTCTTAAAAAAGTTACTGTTACGATTAGCTGGGGAGACATTTTTCCCTCAAGCACTGAAGCGGTCATATATTTGGCCAGATGGAGAAACACTTCCCTGACAGATTCGGGGACGGTTCTACCCCAAGGACAAGGCTTTGGAGATTGGTGCAGGCCCGCTCTAGCTCTGACAAACATTGATCTTAACCGTCAGGGACATCCAACCTCGCTTCGAGCCTTTGAAACTGCCGATTCTCTAGACGGAAACAGGATTTTGGCAGGAACAGGGGCAAATTCCTCGGGCCCCGCATTTAGCAACATTAAGATAATGGGAAATAGTCCTCCGACGGCCACGATTCTTGGGGATTACAACGGAACGCCCCAGATTAAAGTAAATGATCTAGTCGGCGATGATCGCTACGCATTTTTGGCTACGGATAGCCGCGGTGTTGAAATATTGGATATAACCACCACTCCTTATCAGGTAATTGGATCATATAAGCCAATCGGAATGAAGAATGTAAATAGTGTTTTTGTGGTGGGCAATACCGGCTACGCGGTGACAACCGACAAATTTTACATTTTTGGGATAAGCGCCGACAGAAGGACTGCCACCCCGTCAGGCAGCTTGGTTTTAGCAAACGGAGCAAAAGTAGTAGTTGACCCCAGTAGCCTCTATGCTTATGTGGCTAACCCGGACCCGGCTGGAGAGCTTAAAATTATTGATGTCCATTCGCATCCTGCAAATTTGACCAATGATGATGTTAAGAATGTAGACGTTGATGCAAGTGCGGGGCGCGACATTTTTATTAATGCGTCGGCAACCCGTGCCTACCTAGCAACCGCGGTGAATACTGCAAAGCCAGAGTTTTTCATTATTAATATTACCGATCCGGTTAACCCCATCGTTATAACAAATGGGGGAACATACGATACAGGTGAGATGGATCCTTATAGTACCGCCATCGTTACGGACAACAGAGCAATACTAGTCGGATATGGGGGTAACGAATACCAGGTTTTTAGTGTTGCAGACGATCAGGTTTCTTTTTGTCCCAATCATGCCGAAGGAACAGACTTTTTGAATATAGATACGGGTGTGTATGCAGTCTCATCAATTCTTCAGAAAGATCAGCATGCTTATTCGTATATTTCAACTGGGGATGCCGGGGCGGAGTTAAAAATAATTGAGGGAGGTCCCGGAGGGGGAGGAAACGGAAGCAACGGAATGTTTGAATCCGCCACCCTTCCTGTTCCTGACCCCGGTCATGATGTGGCTTTCAATAGTTTTACGGGGACGGTGGATCCTGATTTGTCATACAAAATCTCTATCAAACAGGCAATAGGCGGAAGCTGTAGCGGTGTAACTTTTTCCGACAGCGATTTTATGTCGGTTATTTCGGGGCCTCTTCCGCTTGGCTCCATTGGCAGCGGTTATATAAATCCGGGGCAGTGTATGCGGTACAGGGTCTTTGATTCCGGAAGTGTAACAAAATCATTTACGGTAACATTTAATTATTCGCCATAACAAACAAAATTTGACACAATCCATGCTTAAAACAAAAAAATTTCAAAAAGGAGTCACAATCGTTGAACTGATTGTTTATATAGGCTTACTCTCAATTTTTATGTTGGTGCTAGTGGATGTTTTTGTGACAATTCTTAATTCTAAACTTGATACTGAAAGCACCTCGACTCTCAACCAAGATGCACGTTATATTTATTCGCGTCTTGCATATGATATAGCCAATGCCGATTCGGCTTCGGTTCTAAACCCAAATTCTCTTAATTTAGTTTCAAGCGGGGTCAGTTATAACTATGTATTGGACGGCAGCGGTAATCTGCTGCTAAACGACGTTACCATAAACAGTTTGGATACAAAGGTTGACAGTATTAGTTTTAGCAAAATAGGGAATACCGTCAAAATATCATATACGATTGAGTCTTTGATAACGCTTCCTTCTGGAAACCAGACACGCACTATTGAAACAACTGTAGGACTAAGACCATGAAATACAAAAACAAGAAATATGAATCAGGACAGGCACTTATTATGCTTCTTTTCTTTATTATGATAGGCATAACTATTACGACTGCCGCAATTTTCATTATCATCAGCAATTCGATTTCTGCCACAGATGTTAACGAAGGCGAAATTGCAAGGGCTATGGCAGAAACCGGAGCAGAGAATGCACTTCTTCAGATTCTAAGGGGAAATTACATAAAAGGGGGCACCACTTTAGAGAATATTCCTCTTGGCGGTGGAGAAGCAAATGTGACAATTACAAGTGTGAATGGAACGCTGACGATTGATTCGGTGGGTACCATCGGGAATTATGTAAAAAAAGTTAGAGTTTCAGTCATGAAAGATGGTATGATGGATGTAACTTCTTGGAAGGAGATTAATTAAATGGCTGAAGGCAGGCGCGAGGCAGTAATATTATTAGATAAAAACCAGATATTCGTTTTTAACGGTAATGACTTTTTAACGCTTGATGTTCCGGAGGCTGTGGTTCGGGATATTGACATTGTTGATAAAAGCGGGTTTGATAGTTTGGTTGATACTTTTATCAAAACTAAAAAGCTAAATTCGGCTCCGGTTTGGCTTATTTTAGCGGACGGAATCTGTTTTAGTAAAGATGTTGCAGAAACCGATCCTGCAAAGATTGAAAGTGAAATTAAAGATTTTCTTGACGCAGTCCCTTTTGATAAAGTTATCTCCAAAAGATATAGAGCAGGGAATGGGGTTAGGATGATTGCAGCCAATCAGGAGTACATAGAGGCGGTAATCGAAATTTTTGAAAAAAATGGGTTTGTGACGGAAGGGATTGTCCCGGGAGCGATGTTCCCGGGATTTTCCACCAGGAAGGTTCTAGATGCTGATTTTGCCAGATACATTCTTGGGAGTAGAGATCTGATGATAATGGGGAACATGCTCTCCAAAGTTTTTTTACCGGCCAATACCCACGAAACACCTCAGGAGGCACCTAATAAAAAAAGTAAGCTTTTACCATTTCTGATTGGAGGGTTTCTTTTACTTCTAATAATTCTGGTCGCGGTAATAATGACAAGAAAGTGAAATTGATATATTAAATGCCACTTGACATGAAATTGGTAATACTCTAACTTAAATTAATGCCCAAGAGATATAAAGGTTTTACACTTATCGAGCTTCTGGTAGTTATAGGTATTTTGGGAATTCTTCTCGCGATTGTTTTAATTGCTATTAACCCCGCCCGCCAGTTTGCCCAAGCAGACAACACTAAAAGATCGAGTGACACGAATGCTCTTCTTAACGCAATTCATCAGTATTCTGCAGATCACAGGGGTATTTTACCCACAGGAATACCGGTTGATGACGGTGATCCGAATACTGTGGATCCGCAATCAATTAGCAGTACCGGAGCCAATCTTTGTGCTTCTCTTTCCCCGACATATATCTCGCTTCTACCTTCAGACCCGCAGGCAGTAAATGGGGGAATTGGTATCAGCGATTGTGTAGCCGCTTATGATACGGAATACACGGTGGTGCAGGATGCAAACAAAAGAGTAACAGTGGCCGCACCCAAGACCGATACAACGGTCACACAAAACGGTGCGATAATCTCTGTAACCAGATAGTTTTTTAAGAAGTCTTAACCGCCGAGAGGCGGTTTTTTTGTCCCTTCGCTCTTTTGTACTCCAGGGACAGGCTCACTCAGGACCTTCGGTTTTTAGATTTATAAGGTTTAAGAATAAGAGTCTCTATCGCTTTATAGGCAATGATTGCGGCAGACCCCCAAACGTTGAAGGATTTATTAACACCAAACATCGGAAGCTCAGTGATTGTGTCAGCCGCATCAAGAACATCCTGGCTGATTCCTTCCGTTTCGTTACCTATAACTAATGCAATCGGGAATTTGATACGGGTAGTAAGGAGTGAATAGGGAATAGCCCGGAGGTCTTGCTCAACGGCTAGAATCTGAACACCTTCAGACTTTAACTTCTTAACAATTGAGACAGCAGAATCTACTTTTTCCCAAGGGACCCATTCTTCTGTACCAACCGCGGCCTTGTGGATCCTGCTACTTGGAGGGTATTCGGTATCGCCGCAGATATACACCTTTTCCACTGCAATGGCGTCTGCCAACCTAAACAGCGAACCAATGTTATACGTATCAATTACACGGTCTAGGACAAGGTAAATTGGATTTCTCCTAATTGTGCCGAAAGTCTCACGGGTAGGACGGGTCTTTCTCAGTTCCTTCGCGCCAAGTTTAAACATACTGCAATTATATCTGATTTTGCAGACCTTTGACTTTAGAGAGGTTTGACTCTATTCTTTGAGGAGCAAATGACAAATCTTAACCAAAACGGAGCCGATTTTGTAAGGGGAATAGACTTTGCACTTAAAAAAGCCGGCACGAGTGAGGAAACCATCAAAACCTCGGCAGCAGCCTCAACCCTGGCCGTCGTTTACGAAGCCGCAAGGAATGCGGTGGAATTTAGAAGCGATCATCTTATCCGCCAGGCCGCAATCGTAAGGATTCTAAGGCGAAGGCTTTTTCTAGGACAGTCAAGCGAACGTCTCGCGCCGATTCTTATTAAGGAGCTCATCTGGGCCAGGTATCTTAAAGACGACTTTGTGGCTACGAGTAAGATTAACGATATAGAGTTAATTATTGATAGATATGAAGTAGCCTTTTCGCTTACCAAAGATAGAGATTTAGGTGAGTGGTTACTGGATCTGGCCGGGTGCGAGATAGAAGAAAGTTTGGTTTTTAATCCCTACCCTCAACTTCTCATTAATTTCGTTTCGGGAAGCATGCAATCCCGGATAAAAATTTTCGGGGTGGAAGATGAGAGGATCCGTGATATCCAGGTTTACATTGCAACCGAGAGGGTGTTTGCCAAAAACAGTGAAATTTTTATTACTTACCACTTACTTAAAGCCATGCTTCCCGAGTGGTTCGGGAAGAAATCGGGTGGAGTTGCCGCGTTTTTTCCGACACTCTTATCTATTAAAAAAGAAATCGACAGGGATTTGGCATACCCGCTTGCGCCGGATGTTAGGCGGGAGGTCACAAAGGTTATCGCGCCTTTTAACGTAATACGAGAAATGGTAGTAAGAGACCCGGAGAATTTTGAGAAAAATGTGGCGGATAAAGAGGCTTTTGGTTTATTGGCAAAAGAAATGTTGGAAGAGCTTTATAAAGAGAATAGGGGACGACTAATGAGGGCTTCCACAAGAAGCATCATTTATATTTTCTTAACAAAAATGGTATTCGGTCTAAGCCTTGAGCTACCTTTTGACATCTTTGTCGGAAAGATTAATTATGTTGCACTGGGAATTAATCTGATTTTTCCACCCACTCTGATGTTTTTACTTAATGTGGGGATAAGAATTCCTGGTAATGAAAATACCAAGAGAATTCTTGAAAAGGTAGATGAATATCTTTATGGAAAAGGTGCTCCAAGGGTAGTTGAAATAGGAAAAAGGCAAAAAGCAAAAAACGTTTTTGAAAGGATTTTTCTTGGCATTTACAGTATTCTCTTCGTAGGGGTATTTGTGTTTGTTATTTGGCTTCTGAACCTGTTGCATTTTAACCCTGTCAGTCAGGCCATTTTCCTTTTCTTTCTTTCTGTTGTTTCATTCTTTGCGTACAGGGTTAGAAGTATTTCTCGCGACTATGTTTATCAGGAGGAGAGAGCCGGTTTTTTCTCTTCCCTTGTCGATTTCCTTTTTTTGCCAGTAGTTAAGGTTGGCCAGTGGCTTTCCGTGCAAATATCAAGACTAAATCTCTTGGGTTTTATATTTGATTTCATTATTGAAGCTCCTCTTAAGGCATTCCTGGAAGTGATAGAGGAGTGGGTGCGGTTTGTCAGAGTCAAGAAAGAAGAAATCTTCACACAAGGGTAGGGAGCCGACGGGCTGCGGGACCAGGATTCGAACCTGAATAAACAGCTCCAAAGGCTGCTGTCCTACCATTAGACGATCCCGCATTGAAGCTGTGAGCCCAGAAGGATTCGAACCTTCAACCGCTTCCTTAAAAGGGAATTGCTCTACCATTGAGCTATGGGCCCTTGATTGTTCTTGTGACCCCACTGGGACTCGAACCCAGGTAATCAGGCTGAAAACCTGATGTCCTAGACCGCTAGACGATGGGGCCAATCAACAGTGGTATTTTACCATTTGTTTAACAAATGGCCAAGCTGCTTGATACCCTTTCGGGTTATATGCAAAATTCCGGCAACAAGTTTTTTACCCCTCGAATCATGGATGAGGGAATACTCCGCTCAGGCCGGTCGTCCGCGCCAAAAAACCACCCGCAGCTTGTCATACCGACCATTACCTCTATTTTTGCAAGATAAAGTTTAATTTTGGCTTCATTCCCCCCTGCGCTTTTTACCATCTGATCAAGCGAAGGTCCAAAATTGGTACCGGTAAATATATCATCGGCGAATGAAATAAATAGATTGCTAAATTCGCTTCTCCAACCGGGGAATCGAGTATCCAGCGAGGTATTAATAAATTCGTTCATCTTCGTCAGATTTTCATGAAACTCTTGTTTTATGCGTCTTGTAGATTCTGATGGGCTATCGCAACCGCATTGTCCAGTCCAGCGACCCAAATCATGGTCACAACTCCAGCTTGTATTATCGTTAACGTCAACATACGTTTTTTCCCGTCTCCAGTCCTTTGCCTCAAGGACTTGACGCATATTTATTGGAGAGAAACCATATCCTTCCTGGATCTCCAGGATTCTTTTTAAGAAGTCATTTGCGCCTTTTTGATGGTGCCCAAAGCGTTCCAAATCCATCATCATAAGAGCGTTTGATCCGCTTTTCTGCTCATTTTGCTGTCTGCCTGCCATAAAACCCTCGGCATTATATGTGGACCAGGGTTGGAAAGAAACAAAACCGCTTAAGCCCGAGTTGCCCAAAAGTATTGCCATTTCCTGATTGTTGGCGGTTTTTACGACACAAACATTGTGTTTTGCATCGAGGCAGGTGCCATAGGGGATATTGGTTACTTGGCTATCCCGGAGGGGTACGAATTCGTAGCCCACGGATCTGGCGCTGACCAGCACCTCTTTTGACACAGCCGTTTCAGGAAGCCAAAGTCCTTTTGGGGCGAATCCGAAGTCGTCCGTAAACGCTTGTCTACCTGCACTAAGAAGCATTTCCTGGTCGGAGGACGGCAAAAGCGGCAAGATAACATGTACAAGGGGATCTCCAAGGACGACGTACTCCCGATCCGCTGTATTTCTGACCGCTTCCCTGACTCTGGCGAAGACACCCGGCTCGTTTCTTTTCAAATAGGAACGTAACGGAGCATAAATGGAAACAACGAGGCCTGGGGGTAAATGTTCAACTTCACCCAGGATTGGCTTGTAGACTTGATCGGTGATCTCCCCGTTTATTGCGGGGAAAATAGAAAAGCTCGTATGATGCAGCTTTCCTGAAAAAGTTAATTCAACATTGAAACTCCGGGGAGGCTGGTACGCGTGGGCTAGAACTCCGAAAAGCGGATTTTCTGCCAAGGCTATTTCAATCTTGGCACTTTTTTCCAGTTCGGCAAGCATCTTCTGTAGTTCAGTTTAAATCTGCCCGAAAGCTGATACAAGAGGGGAATGTGTGGATTTTAGTGGTGGTGTGTGAGGTATCTTTTGACAATCCGTCTGCTGAGGTAACGCACGGTGACGATTAAAAGGGTTAGAACAAAAATTCCAAGGATGGTAAAATTTACATATCTATTGTAGTTGTTTATGGTGTTCCCCAATAGATACCCCACTAGGAAAAATACCAAAGATTTTGGAACGGCGGCGAGTAAGTTGTACCAGATAAAATCGGGTAGGGTAATTTTGGCATGCCCTGCGGCAATTAAAATAGGCAATCCAAATACATGGGACAGTTTTCCAAAAAATAACACCTTTCCCTTATTTCTTTTTAATTCAGCCTCAAGTTTATCAATTGTTTGCGGCTTAATCTTGAAAAGGTTTGTCAGTTTTGTGAATATCGACTCAAGCCACCATCTTCCAAGTGAATAGTACAAAATATCGGCTGTGAGGTCAGCCCCAATGATGATCAGAAATGTCGGAATCGGCCTAAAAACTCCAATTGAAGCCAGGAAACCGGCGATTACTGTTACGACAGGGCCTTCGATAGCCACGAGAGGAAAAAGTACGAAACCCCCATAGGCGTAGAGGAGTGTGAATATTTGCCCCACGGTGTCATTTGCATCCATATTTCAGCTAAATTATACCGTTTTTGCTGTATAATTTTTTAGGCATACTTTTAAATGAACATCCTCCTCGTTACCGAAACATACCTCCCTTTTGTAGCGGGCGTTTCTTCTTCATCTGACTCAATTGCAAGGTACATGGTCTCTCGGGGGCATAGGGTGGTATTGGTTAATCCCAAGCCGGTAATAAAAGGAAAAGTTGATATACCACCAAATATGGAGCTGGTCTACACACCTTCCGTCCCGGATATTTTTTATAAGGGTAAACCCACGACCCTATTTCCTCTGGGGACATTAACCATGAATGAAGTAATACGGAAAAACAAGTTTGACATTATTCATATCCAGGAACCCGGATCTTTGGGGCTGAGTGCTTTAATACTTTCCAAAATTTACAATATTCCGACAGTGGGGATGCTCCATTTTACTCCCGAACAAGTCGCGGAAGCCTTCCCCGGTAAGCCTGTTTTTATCGCAAAACCGTTGGTTGAGGCATATATAAATCTTATTTACAACAGGTATAGCGCCACAGCGGTCCCGACCCAGACATTCGTGGATTTCCTTAAATCCGTGGGTGTTAAAAAATCTATTGAAATAGTTTCAAACGGAGTTGATACAAATAAATTTCACCAGGGTGAGATTGATTTGAAACTAAGGAAGAAATACGGCATCCCCGAAAATAACGTTGTCTTTTTCTTCCTGGGACGGCTTGATGGTGATAAAAATGCGGAAACGTTAGTTCGTGCAATGCCTTACACGGACAATAATACCAAATTGGTAATTGTCGGAAACGGAACACTTAAAGAAGGTTTACATAAGTTAGCCTTGGACCTCGAGGTACCCGAAAAAATTATTTGGGTAGAACATATATCGGACTCCGAAATGCCTGATTTTTATCATTTGGCGGATGTGTTTACCATAGTTTCTCCCTTTGAGGTTCAGAGCATTGTTACCTTACAAGCTTTAGCATCTGGCCTTCCGGTAATCTGTGCAGATAGGGGTGCTCTTCCCGAACTTTGCCATGACGGGGTTAATGGGTACTTGGTTGATGCATATAATGCAAAGGCTCTGGCCCAAAAAATGAATATTTTGACGGAAGACAAAGCTAAAAGGAAAACATTTGGGGAAGAAAGCAGGCGTATAAGTCTAGCCCACCACAAGCCCGACGTTCTTCATAAAATGGAACTGCTATATGAAAGAGTGATAGCGAAAAATAAGTAGTTTGGTTATTTTTTTACTGCCTTAATCGCGAGGAATAGGGGAATTTCGCTCCTGCTTCTATTTTCCATTCTGGCTGCACTGCCCTCGGACTCCTTGTCACTGGTCCATTCCTCGATCAAATCGATTACAAACCCGGCGTCCTTGAGCATTTTGGAATACGCAGAAAGGGAATTGTGGTAGGTCATCGTGATGGGGGAACCTCTATCGCTTGGGTTCATGTTTATAGGGATTTGCATAGGGCTCAGGTATTTATCCACTCTTCTATATTGGATTTTTCTGTCCTTATCAATTCCCCACGACGTTTGACGGGGGATTCTGAAAGCTGGGTGATTAAGAACAATTACAAGACAGCCGCCTTTGATTAAGTGTTTTGCCACATTTTCCAATGCTTTCCCCGGGTTCTGGATGTTTTGTAGGGCGAGGATAATGGCAGCATGGGTAAAATCTTGAGGGATATTCAAGGGTTTGGTTGCATCCCCCACAAGATATTTGTGTAGATAATTTTTATCCTCTATTTTGGCAGTTTTTATTAAACTTTCGGCTAAATCTACACCGGTGTAGACCAAATCTTTGGACAAGCTTTTTGCCAAAACTCCGTTGCCGCAAGCCAAATCCAACAACTTGGAATTAGGTTTTATATTCAGTAGACGGATAGCTCCCGGGATAACAACATGCTGATGAAAATAGTGACCCTGCCCACGATCGGTTATCCTGTTGTACCAGGGTGCCGCTCTTTGCCATGGTGTGCCCCCGAATCTTTTTTGCATGTTTCCATAATTATACCCGTTGCTTTAAAATAAGTCAGAAACATGACGGAAATTGCCTCGGAAGTTGTCGGAGCCGATATTTCCCCGGTTGTCACGGAATATGAGAGATGGGAGGAACACGGCAAAAAATTTGCAGTAGACCAGGCCCTGCACCCTGCGGTATTGAACAATATTCCATGGGAGGCAGGAACAACTCCAAAAAAAATTGCCGAATACACCCTTCAGGTGGCCAAAAATGAGACTCTGGACTGGGTTGATGACAGAAAAGACAGTTATTGGTTGGAGGCGGATGAAAATTATGATAAAGCCCGGCAAGTAAGGAGAGAAATAAGAAAAATACTCAGAAGCCAAAAAGACTAACATGTGCACTCTTGAAAGATTAAACGAACTAATGAAAGGGCCTCCTGGTGCAGTTTTAGATGAAGATTTTTCGGAAGCCGAGGGGTCGTATTTATACTATGCCTATTACAACGAAAAAGGACGTCTGACATATTATGCCGATTTTAAAAGAAATATATCTCCCGAGGAAATTTCTGAAATCCTAAATGATTACGCCGACGAACTTCTGTGCCATTATCCTGAAAAAATGACGGTGGAGGAGGTTATTGAAAAAGTTAATGATTTAAGAATTCAGGCGCAGAACGTTCCCGGCCTCCGGGCAAAATAGCATTTTTTGGGGATTGTAGAATCAAAAGTAGGAGTTTACCATTGTAGCCATGAACGAGAAATTACAAGAAAACAAAACCCACATAGTGGCCAGTCTTAGTACAGACTTTATTAGTAAATGCAGAAAGCTGGCTTCAGAATCGGGTGTGGAATTGAACGTGGTTATGAACGAAATTCTTAAGATCGGAGAAGGTGTTGTTAAAAAAAGAGTGGAAGACGGCGATAACGAAATCAGGATTAAGTTTCAGGACGGAGGAGTAAAAATTGAAGGATACAAAAACGGAAACGGTCTTCAACCCTAAGCTTCCATCATTTGCTTCGGACCTGGTTTGTGCTAAAATCGGGCCTCGCGGAGGTTAGATGCAACCTCTTTAACAAGTAGCAATAATTGGAACACCCATAAAAAAGGAGGAAGAATGAGCACCATGCGCACTTGGACCATTTGGGAAGTCGTTCCAGACGAAGACGGAGGTTTCTATCACCTTAGGGTGAACTCATTGGGAGGACCTGCAGGCAATACAGAGACGATCAAAATTGGGAGAAAGAGACTGCTATTGCTTTTGAACTATTTTGACGTCCGGGAAGTGAGTGATCTTTATACAAAAACATTTGAAAGCACTGAACTTAAAGCAGCAGCAGCGTTATATGATTTTCTTCTCAAGATTTTGCAGTTCGACTGATGGGTTTTGGATCACCAGTTGGTCTTTGTCAGCAAAAAGCGCCTGTTGATGGTGAAAATTTTATTTTTATAGAATTTTTATCCGGAGGGCGCTTGTTTTTTTAGGGATTCTGGAATAGAATCGGAAAAATGGAAAGAAGGGAGGAACGGTCGCTTCTTAATGAAATAAACAGAGAATTAGCTTTGAACCTCTTTGACTGGAAAGCTTCTCCTTATTCCGATTATTATGCCGGGAAAATTCAGGTCTTGCTTAGGCTGGCAAAAAAGGCAGACTTAACCGCCATCTTGAGAGTGAAACAGGAGGCCTTAAATAACGATGATGACAAAATTAGGATTTTGCCCCAGGACCTCGAAACCACGCCCATTGAGCATTGGCCTGAGAAAGATTGTGAAGTTTTTAAAATAAATTGTTTAACCGAACAGATGAAAAATAGAAGCGATCCCTACGTCCTGGACGCTTATGCAGATACAGGCAGGCATGATTCCTCCTTAACTATTTATCATATGCATCATGGAACTACAGCATCTTTTTTGCCTTCTGATATCGAATCAATAGAGATATGTTAACGCCCGAACGCTTCAATGGTTTAATGAACGGCAAGCCGGGTGCGATAGTAAATGAGGATTTTTCGAAAGAGCGCGGGTGGTTTTTGTACTATGCATATTATGATGGTAATGGAAAGTTGGCAGGATACGCGGAATTTCCACGAAATACATCTCCCCAGCGGATGTGTGCGGTCTTCAAGAATGACGCTGACGAACTACTGAAAAACTACCCTGAGGACATGACATGGGAGGAGGCTGTTGAGGATGCGGACGTGCTGAGAAAAATGGCCTTGCACGTTCCGGGGCTTAATACGGAGTAAAATACTTGTTTTTTGGCAGGAAAGTGGTATTAATACGGCATGACCATAGAAATCGACTACGACGTAATCAAATTGAGAGGCGACGGAAGCTTGCGCCCCGGCGATCTTTGGAATCTAACCGCAGCCTCTTTGGAATTTCCTTTAGTAGAGCATGAAATCAATGGTGCTGCCTGCAGGGGGAGAATTTTTCACTCCGAGCACCCTTATTGGAAAAGGTACCTGACAAGTCAGTGTTCCGGCTGTGGTTTAGAAGTGAGAACAAAATCTCTGACGGAAGGGCCGTGGACTCCATTTGAAAATAGCCTTCCCATCGAACGACCGGAGGACTAAGGATGCTCCCAGGGTTCGGTTACGCTTGGGATGTTCGGCGCCCATTGACCAAAGCGTAGATTATGTTACAATACCCCTACACGATGAAAAAAGTGTAAACAGATGGCTAGTTTGCTTTGGCAGCCGCCACCTGGCGGCTTTTTTCATTCTACAGGGTTGACTCGCCTCAAAGGTTGATAACTCTTCAGGAACATTAAAAGGTGGTACGCTACAGGTTTTAAGTAGTAAGTTTAGTCAAAACTCAGAAATTTTGCCTTATTTTAAGGCCATCGGCTTGGCCGATACTAGTTGAGTTTAGCTTTGGTTTATTTATAGCCTGTATCGTATTACTTTTTAGCCTTTAGCTCTTTAAAAGCCGAAGATTCAAAAGTTAATTTCCCAAGCCTCTGTGCGAAGTTTGGGAACGGTCCAAGTAGTTACGTACTTGGAATTCAAGATATGGCTGGAAGCAGGATCGCTATTTGGACATTTATTTGCCCTTATGGCACTTTTTGAGGGTTTGATCCTGGCCCAGGATTAACGCTGGCGGTATGCCTTATGCATGCAAGTGGATCGAGAAGCCGTAAGGCTTCGAGACGCGAACGGCTGAGTAATGGATAGGAATCTCCCCAATGGCTCGGAATACCTCATCGAAAGATGAGCTAATACCGGATGACCTCGCAAGAGAAAAGCGCTTAACTGCGCACCGATGGATGAGCCTATCTCCCATCAGGCTGTTGGTAGGGTAATGGCCTACCAAACCTATGACGGGTACCCGCCCTGAGAGGGGAAACGGGCAGAATGGGACTGAGACACGGCC